>OJHK01000957.1_pt1 | contig 15163 bp, 10 predicted proteins | sample 1595161 | NCBI WGS metagenome assembly OJHK01 (sample SAMN05416842, study PRJEB24817) | seawater metagenome | isolation source: Sea water | place: Canada:Atlantic | collected 2013-07 | reverse complement strand
TTCGTCGGCAGCGTCAGATGTGTATAAGACACAGTGTTTATACGACGAAGCCAAGCTTGAGTTTTAGCTGGTTTAGATTCTTCTGGTGGTTCACCAGGGGCATCGGCATGAAAAAACAAATTATCCAAGCTAGCATGAGATTCTATTTCGTATAAGGAATCCGATAGGACAGCAATAATTGGTGCTGGAATTTTTTGGGGCATACTACCTCGAGTTATGGATATAGTGCTAACAGCTTATTATGAGGCAAAATTCCTTCTTTCTACAAGACGGGAAAAATCGTCCATAATTTTATAATGGAATGAGATTACTCGATTGTTATCGTTAGATCAATTACTTAAAAATTGAGTTATAACTGGTTGACGTGTGAAAGAAGGCAATTTGCTCGCTTTCTTGTAGAAAAGAGGAATTACGCCACACTCTCTTTATATACAGTTTATTTTAGGTTTATTTATGCCTTCAATTTTTTAAACCATATGATTAACCAATAGGCTTAAAAGTTACGTGAAGATAACAATGCAAAGTTATCTATCAGATTGTCGAACTCATTTGATGATCATTTCCGACCATGTAACGGCTTAAAACTCATCAGAGCAAAAAACGAAGCGATGCTTGTAGCAACTATAACCGTCGTCAGCGCAGCAAGGTTAATTTGCCCATAAAGCGCAAATCGTAATAGTTCAACACAAGAAGTAAAAGGATTAAACTGACAAATCCAGTATAACCATAGGCTGGCTTCTTGCATCTTCCACAGCGGATATAAGGCACTTGAAAGAAAAAACATTGGGAAAATAACAAAGTTCATTACACCGGCAAAGTTTTCCAGTTGCTTGATCAAATTAGACAACATCAAGCCTAGCGCACCGAGAAAAAAGGCAATTAAAAAAATGGCTGGTATTGAACTCACGTAGCCCATTAACGGGATATCAACATCAACAAGCTGGGCGAAAAGTAGAAAAATCACCACCTGTAAAAGTGACAGTAATGCGCTGGCAATTAACTTACAGCATAATAAAAAAGGTCGCGGTAACGGACTCATCAAGAGAACTTTCATGCTGCCCATTTCACGGTCATAAACCATGGAGAGTGAGCTTTGCATGCCATTAAATAAAATGATCATGCAGCAAAGTCCTGGGGTAATATATTGCTGATACGTAATATAAGTACCATAAGGCTCCATAATAGAAACCCCTAATGCGGCTCTAAATCCTGCGGCAAAAACAACTAACCAAAGTAGCGGTCTAACTAACGCACTTAACAAACGCGAACGTTGCTGGAAAAAACGTAAAACTTCACGCTTAACAATGCCATTAAAACAATAAAGATAGCGATTATTCATCAAGTGAGCTCCGCGTTAGCCGTTAACGAGCGATAAAGCTGGTATACATCAGCGACATTATGCTCTTTACACAATTCCCCACTAATGCCCTGTGCTTTAATTTTTCCTTCATCAATAATAATTAATTGATCACCTGCTGATATTTCATCGATTAAATGTGTTGCCCATAATACGCAAATACCTAATTTTTGGCTCAGTGAGCCAACATATTCAGTGATCATTTTTCTGCTATCAATATCTAAACCCACTGTAGCTTCATCGAGTAATAATACTTTGGGTTGATGGATTAGCGCTCGGGCAATTTCAACACGGCGGCGATGTCCACCATTTAATGATCTGACCTTATCATCGAGTCGCTTGGTTAATTGCAGCTGAGCCAAAATATCACTGATATTTTCGAGCGCTTGTGATGATGAAATGCCATGTAATGCAGCATAATAAGTTAAGTTCTGCTTAACCGATAAATCTAAATCTAATGTGCTTTGCTGAAAAACGACGCCCATCGACTGCATGATGTTCGACTTATGATGTTTATAATCATAACCATTAATTTTGATATTCCCCGATGCAGCCTGATAAAGCCCCGTTAACATTGAAAACAAAGTACTTTTACCAGCGCCATTGGGACCAAGCAAAACATTAAAGCCATTAGTGATTCTAAGATCTAAACCATCAACAGCAGCTTTTTTACCGTAATAAAAACTGAGATCTTTGGTTACTATACTCATGGCTTATTTCGTATCACTACGCCCCATGGGTAACGGCCAACTTTAATGGATTTAGTCACTTTCATGCGTTCAACATCAATCACTGACACATCGCCACTTATGCCGTTAGTCGTTATTAACTGGCTTTCATCTTGGTTAAATGCCAGTTGCCAAACCCGTCGACCAACCAGTAAATATTTATCAACTACCATTTTTTTACGATCAATAACCGCAACATGGTTTGCTGGCCCCAAAGCCACGAACGCATAGCGTCCATCTTGAGTTAGTTCAATGCCCACAGGTTGCACCCTATCATGATGAATACCGCGTATATCGAAGGTAAATTCCTTAATAATTTTTTGACTGGCAACATCAAGTATTACCACGGTGCCACCAATTTCAGAGCTCACCCACAAATATTTATTGTCTTTAGTAAATTTAGCCGATCTTGGTCTCGAGCCTACTAACGTATTGGCATAATTTTTATGGGTTTTCGTATCAATCCAATGCACCATATTGGTTGTTTCTGAGGTCACTACAACCGTTTTTCCATCTGGACTCACTGCTAATCCTTCTGGTTCAACGCCAACATCTACTTGAGTGATAACAGAAGCCGAATCAATATCAATTACCGTAAGTAAGGCATCATCTTCATTAGAGGTGTAAATAATTTTACCATTGGGGTGTAATGCTATGGTTTCAGGGTCTTCACCTGAAGGAAGCTCACCGATGATCTGCTCTGTTTTTATATCGAGTATTTGAATGCTATCGGACTCACTGGCACAGATATAAGCAAGTGTCTGATCCTTATTAAGAATGATACCGCGAGGTCGTTGCCCTACCGCGATTTGTTTAATTACTTTGTTTAGATTTAAGTCGATAACCGAAATATTGTCATCCTTTTCGTTGGTGACATAAGCCAACTCAGTAGCAAAGGCAGAGGCATTACTAAACAAAGCACTGACGATTAAAAAGTTAATCAACGGCTTGAAAGTTAGGCTAAAAAATCGGTTTAAACATATTGTCTTTTTCATAAGTTACCTTAAGCTCTATATCCGATATGAGCCTTTATTGAGAGTTGACGCTAAGCATTTATGTTCAATACATAGCATGCTAAATTTCTTTATCTACTTAACTTCTCTATTTATCTAGTTCTGCTACTTATTACCGCTATCTCGATAGTTCGCACTGAGATTCTTGTGCATCAAAACCTAGGGTATCAAGCTCAGTAATAGGATGAAGCATACCTGGTTGTGGTGATTGCGAGACCAAAGCATGAGGTTGAACCAGCGCTATCGGCATTCTCAATTGACGACTCCAAGGACGAAAGCTTAGTTTACGCCCTTTATAGGCAGCCAATTCAAAATCTACTGAATTAATGTACGCGATGAGCTCGTTACTCTTATTTGTGTGTAGCTTATGAACCGACTCCGCAACACTGCGCACCGCGAGATAGGCTGAAAAATCTAATTCATTCATTTTTCTATCAGCCATGTCGATAAAACGATTTTGTAGTTGAGTCGCGCCCCACTGCTCTATCACACTATGCCATGCAAGGGCTTCTAAACCAGCCGAACCTATAACAGGTCGAGGTAAGTAGGTATTAAATGGTAAAAACTCTGCAAAGGTTTTTGACTTGTCTGCCGCATAAACCACATCATAATCTTTTACTGTTTGCGTAAACAAAGGAATTTCTTGTTGCGCGCTTCGTCTAAGATCAGTATTAAAGTCCCATTGTTTTTCATCAATAATCTTTAAACCGAAACGTTTAGCCGAGCGTTTAAACGATTTGGCTAGCAGTAAATCATCAGGTTTACTGCCCTGTATTAATAATACTTTATTCATGCGTCGATGAAGTAACCATTGAGCAAGGGCATCAGACTTCATCGCATCACTAGGTATAGTGTGTAAAACTGAACTCAAACACTGGCTATCACGTAATTCATCTGCAGACTCACTGACATTAAACAGCAAAACTGACTTATTCTTTGCCCAACGCTCAAGTTGCACTAATTGTGCTAAGGAAGCATCAATAATAAAGATACGTCGCCCTTGCTGATATTGCTCTTCAAGGTGATCTAAGAATTGTGGTGTTTTCGTTGCGACAAAATAGCTTAAACTAAAGTGCTGCTGGAGAAATTTTCCGGTGGTATTAGAATCACTGACCGCAAGTTTAGCTCCCTGAAAACCGCTATCGTCTGGCTTTTTAAAAAAATTAGAGGCGCCAGCTACTGGTGCTTTAACTAACTTTACATAGCTAATATCAAGCGTGATTGGGCTTGATAGTACGTTAACACTAAAGAGACATAGGAAAACCCCTATGCTTTTTACTAGATACTTCTTAAACCTTACCTTTGTCTCAACAAACATAACGGTCCCAATAATAAAAAATAAATTAACGAATCAGTAAACAATTAGCCATTATACAGGCTTGTTATATAGCTAATTCTTTCAACAAAACGTCAAAACCACCTCAAACTAAATCGTTTACCTATAATGGTAATGACTACCAGCATATAGAAAAAACGCATAAAGTTAAAAAGATAAACATTCCAACAAAACATTGTAACTAGCTAATATATAACAAAATAAAATAAATTAAGCAGTTTTTTAACTATAAATTCATACTAAAGGATGAGGTGTAACCGAGCTAAAGTACAATTCTGGAAGCACACTAACCTAGCTAAGATGGTCTTATCAGAATTAAACACACAACTTTTACGTGAAAGAAGGTACACAGTGATGATAAAACTTAACTTAGGCCGCAGCCATATAATTGCACTCATATCAATATGTTCATTTGGCGTAGCGGCTCACGGCCCTGTGACCCCACAAGCAATAAACACCTCAACATTACCGACATTAGGCGAAGAATGGGAAGATACGAACCCTTACCGCGCAAAAGATGGCGAAGTAATGACAGAAATTTTACGCGTAGGTGCCTCAGCCTATAACCAAAACTGTGCACGTTGTCATGGTTTAGGTGGCATATCAGGCGGCATTGCTCCCGATTTACGTCAATTACCAGCAGATTATGATGGTGATGAGTGGTTCATATATCGTGTACAAAATGGTGCGGTACGTAATGGCGCCGTTTATATGCCGAAAATGACTGAGCATTTAAACCAAGAAGCACTTTGGTCTATTCGTACTTGGTTAGAGTCCGTTAGTGATGAAGAATAAACTTTATTCTCTCTTTTTGTGGATAAGTTGTTGTAGCCTATTGTGCTCAACAACTTTTGCACGATCTTACGATGATATTATTGAAAGCAAAGAAATTACCGTTGCCGTTTATAGCGACTTCATTCCCTTTTCATATCAAGAAAATGGTCAGGCAAAAGGTATTGATATTGAAGTTGCAAAACATATTGCCAAGCAGTTAGGCGTTTCGCTTCGATTTAGGTGGGTAACCGCCGATGAAAATGTAGAAGATGACTTACGCAATAATTTATGGAAAGGACATTTCCTTAAACGCAGCGTTGCTGACTTGATGCTTAGGGTTCCGTACGATAAAGCGTATTCTGAGCTACGCGACGATATTGGTGAGCGGGTACATGAACAGGTGCACATGTTTGCTCCCTACCATACCGAGTCTTGGAAGATCGTTTTTAATACTAAAAAAATTGATGATGTTAGTACCATGGCCGTCTTTCAATATCATGATATTGGTGTCGAAGTAGACTCAGTTCCACAGTTTTACCTTCTCTCTGTCTTCAATGGTCGAATGCGTAACAAAACCAAACAATTTCCTTCGTTAGCCTTAGCTATTTCAGCCCTGTCTGAACAGAAAATTGATGCCGTCATGGGACTTCGCAGTCAGGTGAGTCATTACCAACATCAGCTTAATTCCCCTACTTATCAGTTAGCGACAAATGCCTTTCCTATGTTAGGCAAACAGCAATGGGACATAGGCATGGCGGTGAAGAGTGACTATCGCCAATTAGGTTACGCCGTTGCTGATATCGTCGAGGCTATGATAAGCCAAGGACAAATGAAGAAAATATTTGCTCAGTACAACGCTGTGTATCAAATTCCAAACCTGTACTCAGTCAGTGCAGAATAATATTAGCTAAGCAGCCGCGTTAAATATCATCCTTTTCATCATACTAAATGATGAAAAAAACGCTACCGCCGAGTAATAGAGAAGTAAATAGAGACATTTTAATATCGTTATAGCCTGCTTAATTGTTTTACTGATGTCGATGACGACAAGTGAATGCAATAGCGTTAGGCAGGAAGGTATACCCCAACTACATGAGGATTCAGTTTTTCTAACACACGAATCTTCAAGTAGTTGGAGTAGATAAAGAAAGATATCTTTAACCAATTTTACAACCCAAGAGGAAATAACAATGATAACAACATGTAAAACAAAGGTATTGTCATTATCCATGGCAGTTTCTTTAGCGTTAACCGGCGTAGCAAATGCTGAAGTAACCGATAAAGATATTGCCAATGACCAAATGACAACTGATGATGTTGTGTCCTATGGACTTGGTCTAAGAGGACAACGTTACAGCCCTCTTGATAAAATAAATGCCGATACCGTTAAAGAGATGCGTCCAGTTTGGTCATTCTCTTTAGGTGGCGAAAAACAACGTGGTCAAGAATCTCAGCCTTTGATTAAAGATGGCGTCATGTATATTACAGGCTCATACTCACGTGTGTATGCCATAGACGCAAATACTGGTGATGAACTTTGGCAATATGATGCACGATTACCTGATGGCATCATGCCTTGTTGTGACGTTATCAACCGTGGTGCTGCGTTATATGAAGACCTAGTTATTTTTGCCACACTTGATGCCAAGCTTGTCGCACTTAATAAAGACACCGGTAAAGTCGTTTGGAAAAAGAAAGTAGAAGATTATAAAGCTGGTTATTCAATTACAGCTGCACCAATTATTGTTAAAGGGAAAATCATCACAGGGGTTGCTGGTGGTGAATTTGGCGTAGTGGGTAAAGTAAGAGCTTATAATGCCAAAAATGGTAAGTTAGTTTGGGAACGCCCTACCGTTGAAGGCCATATGGGCTACATCTGGAAAAATGGCAAAAAGACTGAAAATGGCATTTCTGGTGGTAAACCAGGTGAAACATGGCCAGCAGAATTGTGGAAATCTGGTGGTGCTGCGCCTTGGTTAGGCGGTACTTATGATGCTGATGTTGATTTATTATTCTTTGGTACGGGTAACCCTGCCCCGTGGAACTCTCATTTACGTCCAGGCGATAACCTTTTCTCATCATCACGCTTAGCGATAGATCCAGATACCGGTAAAATTGTTTGGCACTTCCAAACCACGCCACATGATGGTTGGGATTTTGATGGTGTCAACGAGCTTGTTTCTTTCGATTACAAACAAAATGGTAAAACGGTTAAAGCGGCTGCAACAGCTGACAGAAACGGTTTCTTCTATGTACTAAATCGCGAAAATGGTGACTTCATTCGAGGTTTCCCATTTGTTGATAAACAAACCTGGGCTTCAGGGCTTGATAAAAAAGGTCGTCCAATTTATATCGACAGTAATAGACCATCAGATCCAAGCAAATCAGAAGGTGGTAATAAAGGTAGTACAGTCGTTGCAGCCCCTGCTTTCTTAGGTGGTAAAAACTGGATGCCAATGGCATACAGCCAAGATACTGAGTTGTTCTACGTACCATCAAATGAATGGGAAATGGACATCTGGAATGAACCAACGGCTTATAAAAAAGGTGCTGCTTATCTAGGTGCTGGTTTTACCATTAAAGCGATTAATAAAGACTATATTGGTGTATTAAAGGCAATCGATCCAAAAACAGGTAAAGTTGTTTGGCGTTACAATAACTTCGCACCATTATGGGGTGGCGTATTGGCTACTGCGGGTAACTTAGTCTTTACCGGTAACCCTGAAGGATACTTACTTGGTCTTGATGCTAAAACAGGTGAAGTTAAATATAAATTCAACACCGGCTCTGGCATCGTTGGATCACCAGTGACCTGGGAAATGGATGGCGAGCAATACCTTTCTGTTTTATCTGGTTGGGGTGGCGCTGTACCTTTATGGGGTGGTGATGTTGCAAAACGTATCAAGCACTTAAACCAAGGTGGTAGTGTGTGGACATTTAAACTACCTAAATAATACCAAGTCCATTAAGATATTTCTCTCTCACTGTAAGAGAAATAAAAGGCTTTTGAATTTATTCAAAAGCCTTTTTTGGTTAAAATAACCTACTTTCAATCACTTAAAAACAGCCTTTTCTAGGGCTTTAATCAACTCATTCTAAAGTATGATGTTTTCTATGCAAAGGGAGAATAGTGTACTTACCGTACTGCTACTAATATGAATACATGAAACAACGCTTTGGTAATTATCAATTTGATAAGTATCAAAGTAAATATAAACAGGGCCACGGAAAAGAGTTTTACTCTGGCTGGTCTAGATACGAGGTGATATATGATCTATGCAAACCCAGGCAGTGAAGGTTCTGTCGTTTCTTTCAAACCTAAATATGAAAACTTTATCGGCGGTAAGTGGGTTGCTCCAGTAAAAGGAAATTACTTTACGAATACCACCCCTGTTACCGGTGAAGCAATTTGTGACATTCCGCGTTCAAGCGCTGAAGATATCGAATTAGCACTTGATGCAGCTCATGCAGCAAAAGCGTCTTGGGGTAAAACCTCAGTACAAGAACGCTCAAATATTTTATTACAAATAGCTGACCGTATTGAAGCGAATCTTGAGTTAATCGCGGTCGCTGAAACTTGGGATAATGGTAAACCAGTACGTGAAACGCTTAATGCTGATATCCCGTTAACGGTTGACCATTTCCGCTATTATGCTGGTTGTATCCGTGCACAAGAAGGTACGCTTTCACAAATTGATGACGATACTGTCGCTTATCACTTCCATGAGCCTATTGGTGTTGTTGGTCAAATAATTCCATGGAACTTCCCTATGCTAATGGCAGCATGGAAATTAGCACCAGCACTTGCTGCGGGTAACTGTATAATTCTTAAACCCGCTGAGCAAACACCGGCAAGTATTCTGGTCTTTATGGAATTAATTGCTGACTTGTTACCTGATGGTGTATTAAATATTGTTAATGGTTACGGTAAAGAAGCCGGTGAAGCATTAGCGACTAGCACACGTATTGGCAAAATTGCCTTTACCGGTTCAACACCTGTTGGCCAACATATTTTGAAATGTGCTGCAGAGAATCTAATCCCTTCTACGGTAGAGCTTGGTGGTAAATCACCCAACATCTTCTTTGGTGATATCACGCAGTTTGAAGATGACTACCTTGATAAATGTGCTGAAGGTTTTGCGTTAGGTTTCTTTAACCAAGGTGAAGTATGTACTTGTCCTTCTCGTGCACTAGTACAAGAAGATATTTTTGATGTCTTCATGGAAAAAGTACTTGAGAAAACCAGAAACATCGTTCGTGGTAACCCACTTGATGTTAATACTATGGTTGGCGCACAAGCGTCTAAAGAACAATACGACAAGATCCAAGGTTACCTACAAATTGGTAAAGACGAAGGAGCAGTTGTACTTTCTGGCGGCAGCGCTGAAAGTTTAGACGGTTCGCTTGAAACAGGTTATTACATCCAACCAACTATTTTGAAAGGTAAAAACTCTATGCGAGTTTTCCAAGAAGAAATTTTTGGCCCAGTTATTTCTGTGACTACCTTTAAAGATCCTGAAGAAGCATTACAAATAGCGAACGATACTGCATTTGGTTTAGGTGCGGGTGTTTGGACACGTGATGCTAACCTTGCTCATCGCATGGGTCGTGGTATTGAATCAGGACGAGTGTGGACTAACTGTTATCACTTATACCCTGCTCATGCTGCCTTTGGTGGTTATAAGAAATCAGGTATTGGTCGCGAAACGCATAAAATGATGCTTGATCATTATCAGCAAACTAAGAACTTATTAGTGAGCTATAGCACAAGTCCTTTAGGTTTCTTTTAAGCGTCTATTTTAACGTTTAAGTCCCAGGTTAATGAGTGTCCCTTTATAAAGTAAGCGACACTCATTTTTTTTATACAGCTCACGACAATTTATTCAGGTGTTAACATGCCTTTTAAACAATTAAAAATTCTCAATGTCTGGGTTCTCCTCACCCTAGTGTTAATGTTAACAACCTCTTTTTATACTGTTGCGTTTAATACTACATCTCATGCCAATGTCACGGCAATCTCCGATGAAGTCGCTCAGCTTTTCCCCAGTGCAACACGTGTTGGCCCTATTGATACAAAAATTGCCGTAACGCCTGTTTATCAATTAAATGAACTATTAGGTTATGTTTTTGAATCGGATGATTTTGTTAACTTCATTGGCTTCTCAGGTCAAACAATTAACCTGTTAATCGGTCTTGATACCCAAGGTGTTTTTACCGGATTAAAAATACTCGATCATAATGAACCGATTTTTTTACACGGCCTAGGCGAACAGTCTATGTTCAAATTCATCAAACAATATCAAGGACATTCAATAAAAGAGCGATTTATTGTTAATGCTCGATCTAAAACAGCCAATGACATTACCTATATTGACGGGGTCACGCGCGCAACAATATCGGTATTGGTAATCAACGATACCATTACCGCCTCTGCGTTAAAAGTCGCACGAGAAAGGCTCTCCGGCTTTGTTGCTCCATCACAAATCAGTATTAATCCCGACTACTTTCAAACACTCAATTTCACCCAGCTCGTTGATAAAAATTTTATAACGCACTGGCAGCTTAATCGTGAACAAGCCCTCGCGATGACTGAAACAGCACCGACAAACTTAGCCAATGAAATTAAGCAACTTAGTGAAGAGGGAGAGGACTTTATCGACCTCTATTTTGCTTTTGTTAATATCCCGGTTGTCGGTAAAAACTTGTTAGGTGAAGAAGAATACCAACGTTTACTTGATAGCTTGAAACCAGGTGAACATGCCCTAATGATGTTTGGCAGCGGTCAATATGATTTTGTCAGCGAAGACTTTATTCCACAAACTGTGCCCAGTCGCTTGAGCGCGCAACAAGCTTCGTTGCCTGTTGATATTCGTGATATCGATTTTTACAGTTTTTCCGAGCCTTCATTTGCGCTCACCTTACCCGACTTTAATGACATTAAAGTCTTTAGAATAAAGTCACAATCAGGCTTTGAATTAAATAAAGAATTTTCGTTATCGTTAATGGTGAGTTACAACAAGTCGTTTTTATCGCAGCAACAACACAGTTTTTCAATAAATAACACCCAACCAGAACGTTTATTTATAAAAAATACCCCTGAAATTAATGCTGAAGAGAATCGACCATTATGGTTAAAAATTTGGATAAGTAGAAGCACTGATATCATTATACTTAGCAGTTATCTTATCTTTTTAGTTTGGCTGTTTATTAAACAAGAAACACTTGCCAAAAATGCTAATGCCACCCACAAAATACGTTTCATTTCGTTAACTTTTGTCATTGTTTTTATCGGTTTTTATGCCCAAGGTCAATTATCAGTTGTTAATATTTACACCTTATTCTTGTCACTCTGGCAGGGTTTTAATATCAACGTATTCCTGCTTGATCCTATTATTTTTATTTTATGGGTATTTGTCTTCATTAGCCTTTTCCTCTGGGGTAGAGGTCTGTTCTGTGGTTGGTTATGTCCTTTTGGCGCATTACAAGAATTTGCAGCATTAGTCGCCAAAAAACTCAAAATAAAACAGATTAAAATAAAACCTCAACAACATAAAGCGGCGCAAAAAATTAAATATGTGGTGCTCATTATATTGGTTGGCAGTTCGTTTTATTCACTGACACTTGCCGAGCAACTCGCCGAAATAGAGCCTTTTAAAACCAGTATAACGCTCAATTTTGTTCGGTATTGGCCGTTTGTCTTGTATGTAGTGTTACTACTTGCACTGAGCCTAAAAATTCACAAGATTTACTGCCGTTATTTGTGTCCGTTGGGTGCTGGGCTTGCCGTTATTGGCCGTTACCCATTGTTCAAATGGTTAACACGTCGCCAAGAGTGTGGCTCACCATGCCAACTTTGTCGTAATAAAAAATGTGGTATTGATGCCATCAATAAAGACGGCTCTATTGACTATGGTGAATGTATTCAATGCTTGGAATGCTTAGTTACCATCAAAGATCCAAAAGAGTGTGTCGTAGATAAGTATTCGAAAAAAAGAAGAGCAAAAGCAGTGGTGGTAACACCACATACCGAATATATAAATCAGCTTGAGCAAAAGGAATGTTAGCAAAAGTATTCTGCAATATTGTTTTATACAACATACTGAAAATTACTTATAAGTTAACGTGTTAATAGTAAAGTTAGCACATGCAAATCAGAGTAAATATGGTTATTCTATATTTCATTTAAAAAATGTATCAGCTTGTTGCTAGGCTGCCAATAGGAATTATATGAGTACAATTAAAACAATTACCGCAGTCAGTAATGCGACTGATCCATTCCTTGCATGCCAAGAATTGTACCAACAACTTAATCAAGACAATATCTGTTTTGTGCTATTTTATTGTTCTTCAACCTATGCGCTCGAAACACTAGCTCAAACGATGGAAGAGACTTTTAAAGAAACTCAAATTGTTGGCTGTACCACGGCAGGAGAAGTAACTCAGCAAGGTTACGAGCAACATTCTATTGTTGCTATCGGTTTTTCAAGTGACTATTTTGCCATCAGTGCTAAGCTTATTGAAACGATGGAAAAGTTCGATACTATCAATGCACAGTCAACAATCAATGAGTTAGTCGAAAATTGTCAGTCAAAAGATTTAACCGCCATTAAAAACAACAGTTTTTTACTGACCTTGCTCGATGGACTTTCCTCAAACGAAGAACAATTCCTAGTTACGTTAAACTCTGCAACCCGAGGTATTCCCCATTTTGGCGGCTCTGCTGGAGACGATATTAACTTAGCTAAAACCCATGTCTATTATCAAGGTAATTTTTATCAAAATGCCGCTATCGTCATTATGGTCAACACCACGTTATCTTTCGAGGTTTTTAATTGTCATCATATAGCCCTACCGACGGAAAAATTAGTGGTAACAAGCGCAGATGCTGATAGTAGAACGGTCTATGAATTAAATGCTGAACCTGCTGCACTTGAGTATGCAAAGTTATTAAATATGGATTTAAAGGATTTGAGTCCTGAAGTATTTTCGCTCAATCCTTTAGCCGTAAAAGTCGGTGGCCAATACTATATTCGCTCAATTCAAAAAGTGAATGAAGCTGACTTGAGCTTAACATTCTACTGCGCTGTCGATGTTGGCATTGTACTCACTGCGGTCGAGATGGGTGACATCTTTGATCCTGTGACTCAAAGGTTAGATGAAATTTCACACCGTTACGGAAAACCTGAACTAGTACTCGCGTGCGATTGCTTTTTAAGGCGTTTAGAAATAGAACAAAAAGGCTTAGAAAATACAGTAAAAAAATTAAATGCTAAGTACAACATTGCTGGTTTTAATACCTATGGTGAACACATCAATGGCACGCATTTAAATCAAACCTTTACCGGTGTTTACATTGCGGGAGGTATTAATGAGTGATCAATCCTTAGAAGAAGAATTAGCTCAATTAAAACAACAAAATATTAAGCTAAAAAAAATTAACGATGCTTTGATGCAACGGGTAGAAGACAGCGGAGAAAATCAGTATGCGCCTTATACGGCCTTTGAGCATTCGGTGCATCTTGCTGAACAAGTACGAGAAAAAACGCAAACCTTAAATGAAACACTGGCAAAACTTGAGCGGAGTAATCACGCATTAAAACAAGCAAATGCTCAAGCTAACCTGTTCAAACAACGCTTTATTGATGCAATAGAAAGTATTTCAGAAGCCTTTGTTTTACTCGACAGTAAAGGCCGAATTATTTTACAAAACAGTAATTTCGCCAATTTTTGGATCGACTCAGGTTTACCCATTACAGAAGGTGTTAATCTCAAAGACTTAAAAGATTTAGCCAAAACCCGCGGTATTATTCAACGAGCTTCTCCAGGTGATGCGTTTGCCAGCCCAGTATATCAATTATCAGATGGTCGATGGTTTCAATTAAACGAACACCAAACCAGCGAAGGTGGTTGGGTAATGCTCTATACCGACATTACCGCGGTAAAAACGGCAGAAAGTGCCCGTTATGAACGAGGCATGGCGCAAAAGTCACTGTTACTACAAAACTTGATTGATAACATTTCTCAGGGTGTAGTGCTGATCAGCAGTCATAACAAAATCGAAGTATGGAATACACGTTTTGCCCAGATCAGTCAATTATCCCCTCACCTGTTACGAGGAACGCCCACCACTGACAATATGCAACATTTAACGGAACTCGATTTAGCACCAAAATCAAGCACCAATAACTATTCCTACACTCAAACATTGATTAACGGCACCGTATTAGAAATAAAAAGTCATCGACTTAAAAACGGAAAAACCATTAAAACTTATAGCGATATTACCGAACGTCATCGCTACGCGGAATCTTTAAGAAAAAGTGAAAGTTGGTTGCGATTGATCACGGATAACGTACCCGCCATGATTGCTTATGTCGGTAAGGATCTGAAATATCAGTTTACCAACCAAGTGTACGTTGACTGGTATGGATGGCCTCAGGGTGGCCTTAATGGCTTAGAGTTAGAGCAAAGTCGTGTACATTCAAACTTTACTAAAATAAGACGTTACGTTGATCGCGCTTTGGAAGGAGAAAGTGTTAGTTTTACCATTGATGAAAAAAACAAGTTTGGTGAATCGAGCTATTTATTAAAATCTTATGTGCCTAATCGTGATGTTAACGGCGACGTACTTGGGTTTTTCGTACTCATTCGTGACATCACCGAACGAAGAAAAAATGCCTTAGCGCTGCAAAAAGCGCATGACCAACTGGAAGTTAGGGTACAAGAGCGAACCTCTCAATTACAAAGTTTAAATGACAAGCTGCAAGTGGAAGTAGAAGATCGTCGTCAGGCGCAATCTAATTTAGTCAAAGCAAAAAGCGAAGCAGAGTTTGCCAATGTTTCAAAAACGAAATTTCTTGCCGCTGTGAGTCATGATTTATTACAACCATTAAATGCTGCCCAGTTGCTGTCTCTTATACACATCTCCGAGCCCACGAGACCTCTCTACATCTCG
>OJHK01000948.1_pt1 | contig 15258 bp, 15 predicted proteins | sample 1595161 | NCBI WGS metagenome assembly OJHK01 (sample SAMN05416842, study PRJEB24817) | seawater metagenome | isolation source: Sea water | place: Canada:Atlantic | collected 2013-07 | reverse complement strand
CCTCTCTATTCGTCGGCAGCGTCAGATGTGTATAAGAGACAGGATTCTGTTACCGTGTGCTTTGCTGTGTACACTGTAGCCCCTACTTCAAGCTCCTCAAAGTGCTGACGGAATACGTGTGGACTTGCTTCTGGTCGAGCAGCACCTGGCTGGTACTGCTGAGTAATGGCCGTAATATCGTCTGGATGACCCTGAATCGCGGTACGATGTAAGTAATGCAATACGCCACGCTTTCCGCCCATCTCTTCTCCACCACCCGCACGACCTGGACCACCGTGTTTCATTAACGGCATTGGTGAGCCGTGTCCAGTGCTTTCCTTCGCCATTTTTGCATTCATGATATGAATGCGGCCGTTATATGCAGCAGCTTCTGTTGTGAATGCCACAATATCTGCCGTGTTTTTACTGGTAAAGGAGGTTACTAAAGAGCCTCTTCCCAAGGCGGTTAATGCTACGGCTTCGTCTAGCGTCTTATAAGGCATCAGCGTACTTACCGGCCCAAAAGGCTCTACTTCGTGAACTGCGGTCTTGTTAAAAGGGTCGCTGTTCACCATAAGTTTTGGCGTGTAAAACGCGCCTGATTCTGTAGCTCCAATAAGATCTAAACTTGGATTATAGACCAGTTCCTGTTCCATGAGCAGCTTGTTCATTTCTGCCTCTACACGTCCAATCTGCTCGTGTGTGGCCAAAGCGCCCATGCGAACACCTTCCGATTGAGGATCGCCCATCACCGTTTTTTGTAAGCGCGCAATTACCGCATCTTGAACCGCTGGCAGTAGGTGTTCTGGCACCATCGCCCGTCGAATAGCGGTACATTTCTGCCCTGCTTTTGTCGTCATTTCATTTGCCAATTCTTTAACAAAAAGCGCAAATTCAGGATCCTCTATACGAACATCTGGCCCTAACACTGAGGCGTTCAAACTGTCCGCTTCTAGATTAAATGGTACGCTGCGCTCGTTCAAGTGAGGCAATCCACGCAACATCTGTCCTGTCGCTGCAGAACCGGTAAAAGTGATCACGTCTTGAAGGTCTACATGCTCAATAATACCATGTCCCTTTCCGCTCACTAGCTGCAAAGCTCCTTCGGGTAAAATCTTACTATCAATTATGGCCTTGACCATAGACTCCGTGAGATAGGAAGTGTATTCTGATGGTTTCACGATGGCAGGAACCCCTGCCATTAGGTTAACAGCAATCTTTTCTAGCATTCCCCAAATAGGGAAATTAAAAGCGTTGATGTGTATGGCTACTCCCTGCCTAGGAACCATAATGTGATGACCTATAAACGTGCCCTCCTTGGATAATCGGGCCACATCTCCCTCCACATAATAAGGCAAGTCAGGAAACTGACGGCGCAAGGAGGCGTTCGCAAATAGGTTTCCTATTCCACCTTCAATGTCTATCCAACTGTCCACCTTAGTTGCTCCGGTTGCCCAACTTACATCGTAAAATTGGCGCTTGATCGACGTTAAGTGTAGCGCTAAGGCTTTGAGCATCCTGCCGCGCTCTTGGAAAGTCATCTTACGCAAAGCTGAACCGCCAACCGACCTGCCGTACTCCAAAATCGCTTTATAATCTAGACCTAATGAACTGACCGTCGCGATGTCTGCACCTGTGATTGCATGGCGTGCGGTATACTCTGTTCCTGATCCTGCTTCCCAATTTCCTAGGATGTAGTTTTTAACCGTATTCATTATTTATGTGTTTGATAGGTTCCTTTATGCACTGGTCGATCTGTCTCTAATTCACGTAGCGGTGTCACCTCCTTCAACGTCTCGTTACACTCGCGGGCCAGTTCCATGTAAAGCGCTGTACCCTCCGTTTTCCAGGTAAGCATTTCATCGCTGACCTGCTTCACTACTTTTCCGGGATTACCCACAAAAATACTCCGCTCGGGAATCACACTATTCTGTGGTACAAAGGCTAGTGCTCCAACAATAGATCCCGCGCCCACATTACAGTGATCCATGACTACAGCATTCATTCCTATGAGCACATTCTCACCCAAGGTTCCTCCATGAATAATTGCGCCATGACCTACATGCGCCATTTTCTTTAACCTGGTCTCCGTTCCGGGGAACATGTGTACCACACAATTCTCTTGCACATTGACACCCTCTTCTAAAATGATTCTTCCCCAATCACCTCTCAATACAGCTCCTGGTCCTACATAACAATGTGCACCTATGACCACGTCTCCGGTCACATTCGCTTGAGGGTGAATAAATGCGGTCTCGTGTACCACGGGGACAAAGTTCAGAAACTGATAAATGGCCATAACTCGTAACTATTAAACGCGTTCTATAATTGTGGCATAGCCTTGACCTACGCCAATACACATGCTCACTAGGGCATATCGCTTGCTTTGTTCTTGTAATTCTAGTGCCGCAGAAAGCAGAATTCGGCCACCTGTAACGCCTAGCGGATGGCCTAATGCGATCGCGCCACCATTGGGGTTAACACGTGGGTCGTCATCCTTTAGGCCCAAGGCACGAGTACAGGCCAAGACCTGTGCAGCGAACGCCTCATTCATTTCAATAACGTCCATGTCGTCTAGGGTCAATCCCGCTCTTAACAGGGCTTTTTTAGTGGCCTCTACAGGACCAATTCCCATAATACTTGGCTCCACCCCTGCAACAGCAGAGCTAACTATTCTTGCCAAGGGCTTGAGGTTGTGTTTTTCCACAGCCTCGCTGCTTGCCATCAAAAGTGCCACTGCACCATCATTCAAACCAGAGCTGTTTCCAGCGGTTACAGAGCCGTCTTTCTTGAATGCTGCACGCAAACCACCTAGCCCCTCTATGGTGGTAGCTGGTTTCATGAATTCATCCTCTACAAAAACAACAGGATCTGCCTTGCGTTGAGGAATCTCTACCGCAAATTTCTCCAGTCTAAACCTACCTCGTTCTTGAGCGCGGGCAGCCTTTTGCTGCGACCAGTATGAAAAGGTATCCTGATCTTCGCGACTGATACCGTACTTCTCAACTAAGTTTTCTGCGGTCTCCCCCATAGCATGTGTGCCATAGAGCGCTTTCATTTTTGGATTGGTAAAACGCCATCCAAAAGAGCTATCGTACATCTTACTGTCTGTTCCATAAGCGGTAGCGGACTTACTAACCACATAAGGACCTCTGCTCATGTTTTCAACACCACCTGCAATAAACAGATCTCCGTCGCCTGCTTGAATGGCTCGGTGCGCGTGAATAGCAGCGCTCATTCCTGAGGCACACAAACGATTCACGGTCTCTCCAGGCACACTCCACGGCATTCCCGCAAGCAATAAAGCCATACGTGCTACATTTCTATTGTCTTCTCCCGCTTGGTTCGCACAACCTAAAATCACATCGTCCACTAAAGAGGGGTCGAGATCCGGATGTTTTTCCAATAATTTAGCGATTGTCATTGCCGCTAAGTCATCCGTGCGAATGACAGAAAGCGTGCCTTTAAATTTGCCAATTGGGGTTCTTACACCGTCTACAATGAAGGTCTCTTTCATAGTTTCCATGGTTTTTCTGTACGGTATACGGTGCCCTTGAAATAGGCAACGCATTTTCCATCAGAATTGGTGATGTCTATTTGGTAGAGTCCCGTTTTTCGAGTCTCGTTAATTTGTGTCGCAGTTGCAATAAGTGTCTCGCCTGATTGAACAGGAGAAAGGTGGTTAATACTCGTCTCAACGCTGAGGCTTTGAGTTCCTCCGCCGTTAGAAGCAAAAGCAAGTGCCGAGTCTGCTAAAGAGTAGGATATTCCCCCATGCGCAATTTTAAACCCGTTCGTCATTTCTTCTCTAACGGTCATTGATAAGACAACACTCCCTACTTCCGCGTGAACCACTTCTATGCCTAGCCATCTACTAAATGCGTCGTTAGCCATCATGTGGTTTACGATATCTATTGCCTCGTCCATTTAAGCGTCTGTATTTGTTTTGTCCTGCAGCACCGCCATTTCCAAAGCTTCAATAGCGCAATCCAATAAAAATAAAATGTTCCCAGCAGCTTCAGGGTCTGCTGGGTTGTTCTCTGTAACATAAAGATACAGCTCGCTCAAGGTGTTTGGTGAACCGCTGAGTTTAATGAGTGCTGCAGTGTCCAGGCCATTGTCTTGTTGGTGGGTTTCATACTCCTCTGTTTTCTGCTCTAGTAGAGCCACCCATTTCTCCTCTCCAAGCATGGTCGTGCGCCACCCCATTTTTTGAAATGACCACTTAAGAATAAGTACTGCTTTTAGCATCCAGCTGTGTGCCTCCTCATCCATTCCTTCGTCGGCATCCATAAGAGTGCCTACGATATAGGGTTGCTGGTCTAAAAAATCGTAAAATTGGCTTTGGTAGAACTCCGGCTTCCAACCCTCTACCTCTAACATGCCTACTTTAAGCGAAATCGCTCCGTCGTTTTTAGGTGTATTCATATCTACGAATTTAAGCATAAAAAAAGCCCCAAGCACGGGGCGTGAGGCTTTCAAACTAACAGTTTAAAAGATGGTTTTTCTACCCTTTACATCGAGTTAAAGAGTGCTTTTAACCATCGTTATATGCGGAATTCCGTCCTCTAAGAATTCATCACCTTCCGCTATATAGCCTTGAGAACCATACCATTTTAACAAGTAGGACTGGGCCATTAACTTAACTGGGCCATGGTCTCCAGTGTTGTAGAGGATCTCCTCAGATCTGCGCATGAGTTCTTTTCCCAGGTCACCGCCTCTAGCGCTTTGTGCGACTACTACACGACCTATAGAGGCTTCAGGATAGTAAACACCTGCAGGTAAAATACGGGTATAGGCAACTACTGCCCCGTGGACTTCCTTCCACAAGTGCAGGCATTGATCGTCATAGCCGTCAGCGTCTAAATAGACGCATTCTTGCTCCAAAACAAAGACTTCGCTTCGCAAGCGCATTATCCCATAAATCTCCGTTGTTGTTAACGCGTTAAACTCCTTCACCTTCCAGGCCATATGTATTTGTTTGTTTTGAAACTGCTGTTTTACCTATAAGTACCACAAGAAACACGGCCCCTAATGTAGAGGCTATGGTTCCCGCTATGCTCGTTTCGAAAACCTTACTCAGTGTATATCCCCCTAAAGAACCTATTAATGCGAAGCCGGCTGAGAGCAACAGCATTGCGCCTAGTTTCTCAACCAATAAATAGGCCGTTGCCGCAGGAGCAACAAGCAAGGCAACGACTAATATCGCGCCTACGCTTTCAAAGCTTACCACCGTTGTAAGACTAACCATAGACATAAGGCTGAGATTCCACGCGCCCACGCCTATGCCTAAAACAGCTGCGTAGTCTTCATTAAAACTTGTCATTTTCAGTCCTTTATACCCAAAGAAAAGATAGACTAAAATGCTTAAAAGAAGTATTCCGGAGGCCCAAAGGGCAGTTGGTCCCATGTTCTGTCCGTGAAACATCCAAACATCAAACGGTACGTAGGCGATCTCGCCATATAGCACACATTCTTGGTCTAGGTCTACACTGTCGCTCCAAAAAGTAATCATCACCACTCCGATAGCAAAAAGGGTGGTAAATGTCATGCCTATACTAGCATCGCTTTGCACCTTTAACCGCTTTCGCAAGAGTTCTATCAATACCGTCGCTAAAACACCTACAGAAGCCGCTCCTAAAAACATCCATATACTAGCCCTGCTCTGGCTCAGCCAATAAGCAATTGCAATTCCCGGCAACACCGCGTGCGAAATGGCATCTCCTATCATGGTCATTTTACGTAGCACCAAAAAAGTGCCAAGAAGTGCGCACGATAGTGAAATAAACGATGCTGTTAAAGCTATAGATAACGATGGGTTCATTTTATTTCAGGTATCCAGCAAGCGGTATGCGGTAGCTTATGCCCGTGCCTATAAATATTCCTGTTGTCGGGAGATTCGCGTTCGTGTATGTACTAAGGTTCAAGCCTGCGTAAACATCTAGTTGAAGATCGTTTGACAATAGCTTTGTGAAGCCTCCGTCAAAGTACGGGGTGTTATAGAATTGACTGCCTGCCCAGAACCACTCTGAAAAATACTCTACATAAATGCCAAAGTCATTTCCCAAATCATAGCCCGCTGCTAAAGAAAACATGCCATCTGAAATAAAACCATTAGACCCTGCTAGACCTCCAGAAACACCAATGTTTGAAGCTATCCCAAGGCGCGTTGTAAGAGATTTTTCCAGCATCAAGCGCTGCTCATGAAAGACCAGGTTTGACTGAACGGGGGCTCTATAGTCTCCCGCAGCCACCCATGGCAATGTAACGTGACTCAACCAAGTAGCGTGAGGCAAGAAGGCTGTTTCTTCGAGTAAGTTATATTTGATTCCAAAGGTCACTGGGTCGACTCCTGTCATCCGCATAGGTCCAACAACTCCAGTGCTTGTGGTTTTAACCGTATTTGCGTTAATGACGGCGCGAACCTCTAGCTTGTTGTTGATTCCAAATCGCAATACTTGCTCCAGCTGATTCCTGTCTGTATTAGTTTGCGCACCATACGTTTCTGCTGCACTTGAAAACTGGAAGCCCCCTTCGTATTGAAACCATCCCACGGGGGTTATTTGAGCACTTTCTGTTATGTCCGGCCTGTCCGTTGCGATGGGCGCCATTTCCAAAATATCACTTGTTTCTTGTTCTTGCGCTAACATCGTTAACGACGACAGAGCCAACGCTCCTGCTAACCAATTATTCATTTTCATAAGGAATTAAACTTTCATGTGGATCGCGCTCAGGCACGCCCAGTTCTTTAATAAGTAATGCTTCTATTTCCGGGGTAATCACGTGCTCCATAGTCTCCGCTTGTGGATGGATGTGATCAGGTGCCATTCCGAGTCTTTCTGTAAGGTACAGCTCCCACAGTCTGTGTAAACGAACCACGCGACGACCTTCTATCCGACCCAAGTCTGTAAGGGCGAACCCATCTATATGTTCTATAATCCAAAGTCGCTTTTTCAAATCCTTTAGACCAACACGCAAAGCATCCTCGCGCATTGCACGAATGCTGAGAATCTGCGGGATGGATAACTTGTTTCCTGTACCACACTTTTCCTCCTGCCGGTACATGAGTTTCATGATGTTTTCGCGATTCGTTTTTGATCGGTTTTCAAGCGCTCGTTTTCTTTTAAAAAGCCAGCCTTTTTCAGGGGCAATAAAAAGGGAGGTGAAGCCAATTAAACCGAGAATAATAACAATCCATGGTCCCGTAGGCATCTTTGTAATGGCACTAGAAATAAGCGTTCCTAAGATGGCGGAAATGGCGGAAAAAACAGCCGCTAAAACAATCATTTGAGGGAGTGACTTTGTCCAGGCCCTTGCCGCTGCCGCTGGGGTAATCAGTAATGCCGCCATGAGCACGACTCCCACTGTCTGAATGCCAATGGTCACCGCTAATACCGTGAGTACGGTAAACGTTACTCTGATCAAGCCCACAGGCAGTCCAATTGCATGCGCGAAATCTTCATTGAACGTCATTAGTTGGAAGCCTTTATAAAATAGTGCAACTCCCAGTAACAAAACCAGCGCTAATGCTGAAAAAGTATACACGTCTAGCATCGTAATAGCAGCTGCCTTCCCAAGCAAATAACGCTCAAGACCAGCCTGTTGACCCTGTCCACGCTGCTGAACAACGGACATTAGCATAATACCAAAACCGAAAAAAGTAGAAAGCACTAGGCTCACTGCGGTGTCACTTTTGAGTTTCGTGCGGTTCTGAATGAATTCAATCCCATAATGTGCGATGAGTCCTGAAACGAGTGCCCCAAAAATTAGATAAGCTGGGTTTCTACCGTCTCCCAACATGAAGGCCAGGACAACTCCAGGCAAAAGTGCATGTGCTATCGCATCTCCAACTAAGCTTTGTCCCTTTAGGTAACTAAAGGTGCCAACCACCGCCGAGGACGAAGCCAGCAGGGTTGTTCCAACAACAACTTTGAGGAAGATGGGGTCCATGGCTTATTCTTCGGCTTTATCCTCTTTAAATTCAGGTTCACGAAGGGGGAACTCTGTGGACCCAATGATGTCTCCAAGCTTAGACAAGACGGTTAGACGGCCACCATAAGCCTCTTGTAAAAGCTCCTTTGTAAACACTTCTTCTTTTGGTCCTGCGGCAACTAATCGTGTATTTAATAACACAATCCAATCAAAATATTCATTAGCTGTTTGAAGGTCGTGATGTACAATTACAACCGTTTTCCCTTCGTTTTTCATGTCTCGCAACAACTTTAATATTGCGTCTTCAGTTGCTGCATCAACACCTACGAAAGGTTCGTCCATAAGATAAATATCGGCCTGTTGCGCTAGCGATCGTGCGATAAATACACGCTGTTGCTGGCCACCAGAAAGCTGAGATATCTGGCGATGTGCAAACTCTAATAGATTTACTTTTTCAAGCGCCTCCGTTGCAATCCGGCGATCTTCTTTAGTAATGCGTTTAAAAAGGTTGTTTTTCCGGTAGCGCCCCATGAGCACGACGTCCATCACGTCTGCAGGGAAGTCCCAGTCCACACTTTCACGCTGTGGCACATAACTTACACGTTCACGCACTTTGTCTAGTGGTTGTCCGAAGATCTGTGTATACCCACTGTCTGCATCAAGGAGTCCCATGATCGTTTTCAACATCGTCGTCTTTCCAGAACCATTAGGCCCTACAATTCCTATGATTTTTCCTTTAGGGAGGGTGAAATCCACGTCCCATAATACAGGTTTGCTATGGTAACTAACGGTCAGGTTGTGTACTTCTATGCTCTTGTCCATTATTCAAATGATGTTAAAATCTGTAATGCGTTATATCTGAAAGCACCTATCAGGGTCGCCTCCTTAGTCCCTTCGTTTCCAAGGGCATCAGAATACAAGGGTAGTCCAATGCGGACTTCTCCGCCCTTTTGGGCCACCGCCTCTTTTAACGCTTCTATACTTTTTGGGTTGACACTCGTTTCCGTAAATACCGTATGAAGCCCACGTTGTAAAATAAATTCTGCTGTAGTGCTCATGTCTCTCACGCCAAACTCTGCAGCAGTGCTTACTCCCTGGAGTCCGCGAACGTCTATCTGGTAAGCGCGGCCAAAATAAGAGAACGCATCATGCGCTGTAACCATAGCACGTGAAGAGTCTGGAACGTTTATGAGCAGGCTAGCGAACCTCGCGTGCTCCTGTCTCAAGTTGTTCACATAAACAACCGTACGCTCGTGTATTTCATTACTGTGTTCTGGGTATTGAAGTGCTAAAAACCCGCCCAACTGCTCCACGCATCTTGCCCATAAATTAAGGTCAAACCAAATATGCGGGTCATAAGAATTGGCTCCTGTCTCTATTAAATCAGGTAACCTGAGTGTGCTACTCATCGCATACACTGGTTTATTTTGTCCCATTTTCTCTAAGATGTCTGTCATCTTTCCCTCTAAATGTAATCCGTTGTGCAGAATTATTTTAGCGTTTTGAAGTTTCGCCACATCGCTCTCTACCGGCTTATAAGAGTGTGGGTCAATATTGCTCTGCATTAAGGCGGTGACCATAACAGATTCTGGTAGAATTTGTCTTGCGGCATCTGCTAAAACGGAAGTTGTTGCGAGCAGCTCAACCTTCTCGGGCGGCTGACAACCAGTGAAAAGCGCCAAACTGAAAATTACTGTGATTAGGTTGTTCATAATGAGATGGCATAAATGTTAGACGACATACTGTGACTGAGCCAAAAAAGCGTTCCGTCCGCTCCACGCAATTGGATGCTCGAATCAAAATTAGAAATAGAGGACATGGTAAACTCGCTTCCTAAAGTAATATTGAGCAATTGAAGTTGGGTGAAAAAATCAGGTCCGGCATCTTCTACCCTGACTACACGCAGCTTGTCGGAGGTAGCAAATTGTTGCAGTGGTTTCCCCAGGGTTGGCGGTATTGCACCGTTAGGCTGTGGTATAGGGTCACCATGAGGATCATGTATAGGAGAGCCTAAGTATTTTGCTAATTTTTCGACCATTTCAGGGCTTTGAACATGTTCAAGCTGCTCTGCTATATCATGCACTTCTTCCCAGCCAAACCCAAGCTTTTCTACCAAGAACGTCTCCCACAAGCGATGTTTTCTTAATATGTGGGTGGCTAGTGCAGTTCCTTTTTCAGTCAATTTCACTCCTTTATAAGGAATAGCCTCTACAAGGTTTTTATTGGCCAAGCGTTTCACAGCCTGAGTCACAGAAGGTCCTTTCGCACCAATTCTTTGGGCTAAAGCTCCGTTATTTACAGCTTTTTCTCCGCCTAAATGGTACAATGCCTTAATATAGTTTTCTTCGCTTTCTGTATGGGTTTTCACCTGACTAGATATTAGTTTAGGCAAAGCTAAACTTTTAATTTGTCCCAGCTATACCTGTGCGCTGTTAATTTTGTAGAACGCAGTATCTTGCAGGCTGTGAAAAACAACACTTATTTTATATCAGACATTCATTTGGGCGCTCCTTCCAGAAAGGAGAGTCAAGCCCGTGAACGCAGATTAGTGCAGTTTTTAAACACGATTGAGCCCGAGTGTAAGACCCTCTATATTGTAGGCGATTTATTTGATTATTGGTTTGAATACAAACATGTTGTCCCAAAAGGACATACCCGTTTGCTGGGAACAATAGCACAAATGGTGGATCGCGGCATGAATCTTCATGTTTTTACGGGCAATCACGACTTGTGGATGCAGGACTATTTGAGCGACGAACTGGGTGCAACATTGCACCATGGACCTTTAACACTTGACTTGAACGGTAAAAAGTTCTATATCGCGCATGGCGACGGATTAGGCCCTGGAGACCTTCGCTATAAATTCATCAAGCGTATTTTCACAAACCCTTTTTGCCTCTGGATTTACAAGCGTTTACATCCAAATTTGGGTGTTGGATTCGCTGCAAGAATGTCACGGTTATCACGAAACAGTCAAAATGAGCAGGATCATGATTTTTTAGGAGACCGCGAACGTCAATTGCTTCATAGCAAAGCCCTGCTTGAAGACGAATGGTTTGACTACTTCATTTACGGACACCGTCACCATTTAAAAGATATCGTTATTAAAACCTCCGAAAGAGGCTCTACTAAAAATGACTGCAGGTACATTGTGCTTGGCGATTGGATCACGTTAGACTCCTATGCCGTCTGGAACACCACTACTTTAACAATCTCAACCCACAGCTCAGGAAAATGAAAAAATTACTCACAGTTGCTGTACTACTAATTGGCCTTCAAGCCCTTTCACAAGATTATAAAGGGCATTATGGCGTCGGGATTGCCCTTGGGGTGCCTTATGGATTTAGCGTAAAGAAGTTTATAGATGGCGAACACGCGTTTCAATACACCTTAGGATACAGCTTTGTTACAGATAAAGAGTCCTTAGTCTTCGGTGCTGATTACCTATTGCATAACTACGATATAATTACGGCAGAAAAAGGCAGGATTTCCCTCTACTACGGATTTGGATTATTCTTAAGTTACGACAGGAGCGAGAGCTCTAAAGGAGAGGTTTATGCCCGCATACCCCTGGGGGTCGCATATGAAATAAGTGATTTTCCTGCAGACGTATTCTTTGAATATGCGCCGGGCATCGCTGTGTTTCCTACCCCATCAATCGTAACAAATTTTGCGATAGGTGGTAGGTTTTACTTCGACATTAAACGTGCCGTTAACAAAATAGAGGACGTCCTTTAAGACGTTTTATCGCGCTTCAAGAGTGCTTTTTAAACCGAAAACCCCCCACTCGGCTCCGCCAAGTGGGGGGTTTTATTTTCCGGTATTACCGCTTATTTAGCAGCGGCAAACTTTTTAGCAACAACCTCCCAGTTGATCACGCTCCAAAATGCGGAGATGTAATCTGGGCGACGGTTCTGGTAATTCAGATAGTATGCATGCTCCCATACGTCAAGACCCATGATCGGGTGACCTCCGCAACCTACACCTGGCATAAGAGGGTTGTCTTGATTTGCTGAAGAACAAATTTCCAGCTTTCCGCTATTAACACATAGCCAAGCCCATCCTGAGCCAAAACGAGTTGCCGCTGCAGCATTGAACTGGTCTTTCATAGCGTCCAAAGAACCAAAAGCTGATTCTATCGCTGCCGCGAGCTCGCCTGTTGGAGCGCCGCCGCCGTTTGGACTCATGATCTCCCAGAACATACAGTGGTTGTAGTAACCGCCTCCGTTATTACGAATCGCGCCAAGATCAGAGTGGTCTGCTAAAAGCGCTTCAATGCTCTTGCCTTCCATTGACGTTCCTTCTACAGCTGCGTTCAATTTTGCCGTATAACCAGCGTGGTGCTTGGTATGGTGGATTTCCATAGTACGTGCATCAATGTGCGGTTCTAGCGCGTCATGAGCGTACCCTAGTTGAGGTAATTCAAATGCCATAATCAGTTGTGTTTTCTTATTAATTCTGGTATAAAGTTAACGCAAATTCCCCTTGAAGGTTTTAACTTCCCCTTATATCCACATTGGCACTTTCTATGAGCTCCTCATCTGCAACCTCTCCTCTTCTGGCCAAGTCACCATTCATCGTGCTAAACGCCTCTGCTGGTTCTGGCAAGACCTACTCGTTAGTTCAGCATATTTTACTGAATGCTTTACGCCCAAAAGACATGCCCAATGCCTATCAAAAAGTATTGGCTATTACTTTTACAAACAACGCGGCAGAAGAAATGAAAGCGCGTTTACTGGAGCAGTTACTGGATTTTAGTGTACAAGATCTGCCAGAACAAAATGAGTTTTTTCAGCCTATTTGGAAAGCGCTAGGAGTTTCGTCAAACGAGCTTCAAATACGTGCAAAAGCAGCGTCTAAGCACTTGCTTCATAATTACAGCACGCTTAACGTTGGCACTATTGATCAATTCACCCACCGACTGGTGCGCACCTTTACCAAAGACCTCAACCTTGATGATAACTTTGAAGTCCGGCTGGACCTAGACGCCATGGTCACAGAAGCACTGGACCTTCTTTACAGTAGTTTAGGAGAGCACCCTCAACTGCGTGATACTTTGGTGGCGTTGGTTCAAGAGCGCATGAATCGTGACCAAAACCACAATCCAGATCACACCTTAAAAAAAGAAGGAAAAAACAGTTTTAATGAAGACACTTGGGTACACTTAAAAACCCTCCCTGAACCATCACGCATGCTCGAAATAGAGCAGGAGTTAAATCAAAAAATAAAAAGCCTTTGTACCCAGGCTAAAACACTTTCACAGGAAGCGCGCACTATTGTTAAAGAAGAAGGCTACAACGCTAGTACTATGACACGCTTTAAGGATGTTGAAACCCACCTGCTGAAACAGTGGCAAAACCTTAAGCGTCACGACATGAATGCTGGAGCGTTTGTTTGGAAATCACGCGTAAAGCAGGGTGATGAGTCTAGGTGGACTGCATTCAAAGAAAAAGCACAAGCGTTTCAAGGGCAGGAAAAACAGAATCTTATGTTGCTCAAGCAGGCAACGGCGAAGCTTCAACAATTGGCGGCAACTAGAGCGCTTCTTGACAAATTTGATGAGATTCAAAAAAATCAAAACACCATGCCGCTTAGTGCTTTCAACAAGCTTATTTCAGAAGAGTTGCAGCGTGAACCGACCGCCTTTATTTATGCCCGATTGGGTGAAAAATTTTGGCACTTTTATATTGATGAATTTCAAGACACTTCAACCATACAGTTCGAGAACATTCATCCCCTGATAGAACACACCCTCACTAAAGACGAAAACAACAACACCGCGCTCATTGTGGGTGATGCAAAACAAAGTATTTATAGATGGCGCGGCGGAAAAGCGGAGCAGTTCATGTCGTTAGCCCAAGACTCACACCTGTCAAACCGTTTCGAGCAACTCCCTCATGGTCACCAGCTCTACCAGCGGGAAACCATACAACTGGGAAACAATTTCCGCACTCATGGTGCTATTGTCACATTTAATAACGGATTCTTCCCGCACCTCTCTTCGAGCTTAACGAGTGCACAACATCGTGATGTTTATGTAGGTAATAGCTTAGAGCAGCAGCCAAGGGTCAGTGGCGATCTCGGTGAGGTTCGCGTGAACCTCTATCGGCAAACGGAAGGAATGGCGCCCTCCGCAGAAGAATTTGGCGTACTGGTTTGTAAAAAAACATTGGAGCGAATAACGGAGCTTAAGAACCAGGGGAACTCGTACTCAGATATTGCCATCTTAGTCAGGGGAAATGCACAAGGAAAGAAATTGGCCAATTATCTAACACAGCAAAGTATACCCGTGTTAAGTGCAGACAGCCTGCTCTTGAGTAACGCACATGAAAGCGCCGTACTTGTATCTACAGCAAAATTGTTTCTCAATCCTTCCGACAAAACCGCCCGATTCGACCTGGCTTATGCGCTAGGAAAGCTTGATAAATTAGACCCCGCGACAGAGGCGTTTGTTTTTGAAAAAGCGGTTGCCCACTTTGGTATATCAGCATTAGTAAAGACATTCCCAAAGTCAGCAACTTTACTTCAGGGCTCTGAAAGTTTGTTTTCATTTGCAGTGCGCGTTTTTGATGCTTTCGACATGCTAAGTGTTCCTAACGCAATGGTAGACGCTGCGCTAGACTTGATCTATACTTTTCAGTGCACTGATGGCACTTTCGCAACACTACCGGGTTGGTGGGCTGATGAATCGGCAAAAAGAAACGTACCTGTACCTCAAGACCGTCCCGCAGTTAGAATCATGACTATACATAAGAGCAAAGGGTTAGAGTTTGAGCATGTGATCTTGCCGTTTGAAGTCAATTTAAAGTCTGATGATAATGACCATTGGATCCCGTTCCCCCTACATGAAGAATTGACAAGAATGCCGGTCTCAAAATCCAAGAATACCCAGGAGCTATTCGATCCGGAATTAGCAGATCATATAGACAATCAATCTTACTTCGACTGGATGAACATGGTATATGTTGCTATGACAAGGCCCGTTAGTGGGCTTCATGTTTTCCTGAACGGTGATAAGCTAGGGGAGTTTGGAAAACAGCTTGTGGAGTATATAGGTTTAAATACTGACGATTGGCGCACGGGGAAAACAGCGCCAATACAAGAACGACTAAACGACCATACGCCTGTGCCAATTCAAGGTCCTTTGGCCCTGTTTAGCCCTGCACATCTTAGAATGGCGAACACAGCACCTGAAAAATGGCAGGAAGGCGGAACAGACGCAAAAAAGTGGGGAACTGCATTACATCGAATTTTACAACTGCCTGAGGCAATGCGAGAAACTGCGATTATGCGATTATATAGATCTGGTGAGTTTTCCAAAAATCTTCAAGACAGAGCACGAAACAT
>OJHK01000945.1_pt1 | contig 15276 bp, 7 predicted proteins | sample 1595161 | NCBI WGS metagenome assembly OJHK01 (sample SAMN05416842, study PRJEB24817) | seawater metagenome | isolation source: Sea water | place: Canada:Atlantic | collected 2013-07 | reverse complement strand
AGATGTAGAGAGGTCTCGTGGGCTCGGAGATGTGTATAAGAGACAGCAATAATACAGTGAGTGAGCCAATCACATTATACCATAAGTATCCAATGGAAATCACCTCAATCGTATTCAGGTAGTGACAAGTTAAAACGGTCGCCTGTGCGGTAAGACCTGCTATGAAAATCGACTTCGCTCCAATAGATTTAATAAATAAGCCTACCAGGAATATTCCCAGAATGGTTCCGTAAAACAGACTCCCTAACACATTGACCAATTGTATTAAATTTTCATACAATGGTGCCGCTAAGGCAACGAAAATAGCGGCAATGCCCCATACTGCCGTGAGTCCTCGAATTACTCTTTTTTCATTGTGCTTCTTACTACCCCAAAATACACTGAAGTAGTCTACATAGGTCGTAGTTGCTAACGCACTTACCTCTCCAGCTGTAGATGACATAGCGGCACTGATGATGACCGCCAGGAGCAAACCGATCAAACCTTTGGGTAAGAAGTTTAGAATAAAGGTGACAAACACATAGTCCATATCCTTGGACTGGAAATTTGGAATAGCAGCCTCTAGTTTAGACATGTACTCAGAACGTAATTCCTCTTGCTCGTTTGCGAGGGAACGTGCTGCGTCCCAGTTGGCGGCAAATAATGCTGTTTTTTTAGACTGAAAAACCTCAGCAAAAGAAGCTTCTATCTGGGCTAGTTCATATTGTACCTCCATGGGAGCCCTGGCTGTTTCTGTAGTGTTAAAGAAGACAGGCGGCTGAATAAATTGGTAAAAAACAAAGAGCAGCACCCCTATGGAAAGGATGGAAAACTGCATAGGAACTTTAAAAACACCATTAAAAAGTAATCCCAGTTTACTCGTGCGCTCCTCCCCGGCACCTAAATACCGCTGCACCTGACTCTGATCTGTTCCTAAATAACTCAATGACAAAAACAATCCTCCAGCAAGGCCCGACCAGATGGTATACCTAGTACTTGGATCTAAGGAAGTATCTACGATACGCAGTTTACCCATTTCGCCAGCGATATAGTACGCATCAGCCATACTTACTGGGATTCGATCTATCAGAATAAAAGTAGCTATTGCCATACCAATAAGTATCGTAGCCATTTGCCATTTCTGAGTAACAGCAACAGCTGCTGATCCACCGGAAACCGTATAAAAAAGTACAATGACACCAATTAAAACAATCATGAGGTTTAACGGAAGATTCATTGCCGCAGAAAGCACAATAGCTGGTGCGAAAATGGTAATTCCCGCTGAGAGTCCACGAGATGTGAGAAACAGTGCTGCCGTAAAAAGTCTTGTTTTACGATCGAAGCGCTGCTCTAAGAATTGGTAGGCTGTGATGGCGCGCATTTTACGATAGGCAGGAACAAAAAATACACTTACCAGAATTACAGCCAAAGGCATTCCAAAATAAAACTGGATAAACCCCATATCATGCGCGTAAGCCTGACCAGGAGTTGAAAGAAACGTAATGGCTGATGCTTGAGTGGCCATGATACCCAGCCCTATGGTCATCGCACCTACATTTTTTGAACCACTCAATAGTTCACCTGCAGACGCGCTTGTGCGGGTTTTATAGACACCATACCCTACTATTAATCCTAGGGTTGCCAGTAAAACGATCCAGTCTATCAGATGCATCTATACAAATTGACGGGTAACGTAGTAAAACAATACAATCTCCGCTACTAATAACGCGATGACAGCTATGTAATATTTTTTCCAATTAATAATGGATGAATTGGTCGTCTTAATGGTCATAATGTAATATGTTTTGTAATATTCTAAGTGCTCCTGGAACTCCTGCTGGCAGCTCTCTAAAAAGTGATAAACCCGTGTAAATTACGGAACCTTTACCATAATTTGCTACAACAGTTGAGTTTGGATAAATAATGCCGGTACTTTCCTCAATGGAGAATACAGTCGTGAATGATTCATTTACTACCGGAAAATATAAACCTCTTTCCTGTACCCATTGTTCAAAATCTGCGCTGATAAGTTCATTGGGTTCCATAGTTAATGAATGACTACCTATACTAACAGGCGCATATTCTTCTGTGACCCTGTCACGTCCTATTGTCAAGGGCACTGGTAAAGGCAACTCCATGCCTCCTCTACCTGCTGTTGTGTATGTCACAACAAAGTTACCGCCACCTTCTACATAAGCGGTTATACGGTCCTTTGATTCCATAAGCCAGGGCTCTGTATTAAAGGCACGTATACCGACTAAAACAGCATCTACAACCTCCCAAAGCTCAGGAGTCTCCTCCGTGATTTTGACAACGTCATAACCCACACTCACCAGGGTTTCATCCATTTGATCTCCCGCACCTTCTATATACCCAACTCTAATACGTTTACTATCCAAATCTAAAACAGACAGTGTTGATCGTGCGTCTCGATATCTATAATGAGTACCTATGTGAGGATAACTAACCGTGTGTTTTTCTGGCATCAGTCGAGTAACTGCCACACCATTTATGTCCTTGGTGGCTTCTCTTAAATTCATCTCAAATCTTCCTAAAGGCAGCTTTGCTGGTACTATTTCCTCAAAATGATTCCATCCTTCTTTGAGGGTTTCTGAAAGAGAATGCTCCCAAATCAAGGTTTGTCCAGAGGGCAATACAGCATTCACGCTCCAATGATACAAACCATCTTTTTGTGCATAAACGGAGTAACCTATAAGGCTCTTCTTTCCGTTATTCCAATACACACTTTGATTAAATTTCGCATGTAATATAGGGTCAACTGCGACCACTTCTCTATACTCTCCTATGGCACGGTCTGTCAACTTGGCGATGGGTTTCATGAAAAGCATAATGATGTCATCTCCTATTTCAAGACGAACTCGAGCATGATCAAAGACTTCACCCGTAGAACCTGTAATTACGTTTAAGTCAGCCTCTAGTTGAAAACCATCTGGTCCCAACAATTGAGGAGGGTTAAGTCCCATTTCTTTGTTTTGTGTTTTCACTGAAGCTACATACACATCAACTTCTGATGACATGACTTGTAGTTCAACCAATGCTCCGAATTCAGCATCGGACGGTAACGGGTTTACCGAAGTGTAATATTCTGCATATAATCCTGTCAGATGCAACATAACTCGCTGCCATCGCTGGTAGCGGTCTGACAATCCCGAATTAGACTCTAAGATGTCTCGGCCTAACGCTGCCCATTGAGCAATGGCTTGATCTTGATCTCCAATTTCTAATGCGAAAGACGCATCCTGCGCCATCCTACTGTTTTCATCTGTTGCACGCTCTTCTAACTCGAGGTAACTCTCGAGATCTGCTTCACCCCAGAGTTTTTTAAAATATTCCTCTCTCGGTCCACGGTTGATGGGTACTCCAAAACCCTGGCACTTGTGCATCGACCTTGCGGCATCTCCAATAGCACCATAAGAATCCCCATGCAGAGGATCAAAACCACTCAGGTCCAAATGCACTGCTTCAGGGTCATCCTTCAGGGTTTTATCCCACCAGATAGAGGTATTCCACCATACTCCTCCAACCTCCCAAGGGTGTATCTCGGTGAGAAATGCTGAATCACCGGCAAGCTTAGCACATTCTATCGCTAATTCTGCAGAGGCTGTGTGATGCCCATGACCAGCACGCGAATCCGGAGGAAAACGAGTAATGATAAAGTCAGGTTGTAATTCTCTAATTGCTTGAACGACTTGACGTACTAAATCTTTGTGATTCCATTTCGTCCAAACCTCGTCTACACTTTTAGAGTATCCGAAGTCTAGCGCATCCGTAAAGCGTTGATTACCACCATCTATAGCTCTTGCTGCGCGGAGTTCATGTTCCCGTATAACCCCTAGGTTTTCTCCCAATTCGTCACCAAGTAGATTTTGACCTCCTGAACCTTTGGTCAAGCTTAGGTACGTCGTTTCTGCGTCTAAAGCGTTGGACAACCAGGCTATAAGTCTTGTATTTTCATCATCTGGATGGGCTGCTAGGTAAAGTACCTTTTTACCGGAACTAAACCGCTGCATTTCGGCCATCGCTTGGCTCTGCGACAAAGGTGAATATTGTGCAACTAATTGATTCCCAAAAAAGAAGGCCAACACCATGGCTAAACCTCGAACAATTGCGTTTGTGGGTGTTATATTAGTGCACCTATTAGGAGACATCATATGAAAAGATTTTTTACCATTTTATTAGTTTTAACAGCCTTTTCGGCTGCTGCACAGCATACGTTGAAGCTAAAGTCGGGCACCTATCAATTGGCTGAAGGCTCATTTTTACAATTAAACGCCAGTAAAGTGACCTACGGTGTAGCGCTATGGGACCGACATGTACTTGCCGAAGATAAAAAAGCGTTGGCGGATTTGGGCGTAGAACTCTTTCATTATTTACCTGAAAACTCATTTGAGGTAAGAATTCCTAAAGGCGTAACATCGGAGCAACTCAAAACAGCAGGTGTATCCTCATTTACAGCATGGACACCTCGAATGAAGTTAGATGGTCCCATATGTAACACTAATTTCCCTCAATGGGCAGTTTTAAACGATGGCAGAGTGGCTGTACAGTTCTACACCGCACCAGAATTCAATACTCTTCCTTCTTACTTGAAATTAGTAACGGACTTAAACGATGGCTGGTATAGTGGCGTCTTAACGTCAAGTAAACTTGAGGATTTGGCAAAAAATGAATTTGTTCTTTTTATACAAGCCATTGAAGAGCCTGGTTCTGCGGAAAACGATAATTCACGAGCTGCCTCAAGGGTAGCTTTTATGCAGCGTGATCAGGGTTTTGACGGGACCAATGTTGTCGTTGGTCTTGGAGATGATGGTGATATAGGGCCACATGATGATTATCGAGGAAGGTTAACCTCACTTGGAGGCACCTCTATAGGCGATCATGGAGACCACGTCGCTGGAACCATTTTTGGCGCTGGTAATATTGATCCCGACGGAGCAGGATCTGCCACTGGAGCTACAATGATTTATTATGATTATCCGAGTAACCTGAGTAACATTGATAGCCATTATAACCTGTATGGCATACGTGTAACAAACAGCTCTTATTCGAATGGTTGTAATGCTGGATATACATCCTATGCGCAGCAAATGGATAAGGATATTATTGACAATGTTGCACTAATGCACGTTTTTAGTGCCGGAAATAGCAACGGATCAAACTGTAATTATGGTGCCGGATCCCAATGGGGAAATGTTACTGGTGGGCATAAACAAGGTAAAAATGTCGTTGCTACAGCTAATTTGACAAGTTTAGATGTCATTGCAGGCTCGTCATCTAGAGGACCAGCAGCAGACGGACGTATCAAACCTGATTTAGCAGCGGTTGGAACCAATGTATATTCCACAATAGACGGTCATACTTATGGGTTAAAAACTGGAACATCCATGTCAGCACCAGGTGTAGCCGGATTCTTTTCAGTACTCCATAATGCTTTTGATGAATTGCAAAGCGACACTGCAAAAGGTGGCTTATTGAAGGGGATTGCAATGAATACTGCAGACGATCTAGGGAATAATGGACCTGACTACATCTATGGATACGGAAGGGTGAATGCTCGTCGCGCCATTCGTGTCATTAAGGACACCTTGTTCTTTACCTCAACTGCTTCAACTGGTGATACAACAACGTTCAATATCACCTTGCCGAACGGAGTAGAAAGCTTCAGAACTATGTTGTATTGGACTGATAAAGAAGGTTCCTTATTTGCTTCGAAAGCTTTAGTTAACAATTTAGACTTTCTGGTCACTGACCTCACAAATAATATATCCTATCAACCCTGGGTACTCAATCCCGCGGCTAATGCAACTACCCTCAACAACAACGCTGTTAGAGGATTGGATTCTTTAAATAATGCGGAACAAGTAACCATAATGAACCCTAGTGCTGGTGATTATTCACTCACCGTATACGGTACTAATATTCCCACTGGTCCACAAGAATTTTTCGTCATTTATGATATGGAAGTGGCAGAAGTAGCATTAGTCTACCCGCACGATCATGCACCTATGACACCTGGAGCAACCGTAGTTCGATGGGATGGAAAAACAACAGGGCTTACCTGGCAATTTTCCTCTGACCATGGTGCTAATTGGTCGAGTCTTTCGTTGAGTACGATTTCCAATCGTCCTATGGCGAATTGGACCGTGCCTAATAACCCGACCGACGGAGCCTACCTCAGGGTAATTTCAGGGACTGATACCTCAACTGCGGGTCCGTTTACAATTATGCAACAACCCACCGGCCTTACCTTAGACTGGGTTTGTCCAGATAGTCTTAAGATCACGATCAGTCCTGTAACCTCCGCAACAGATTATACAGCCTATATATTAGGAACTAAATACATGGATTCTGTCTACACAGATAGCATCAACTCCATGGTGATCCCATATTCACCAACTGTAGATACCTGGATTTCAGGAAGTGGTAATTTTAATGGCGCGCCAGGAAAACGAGCGTATGCGATAGAATTACCTGCGGGAACCTTCGGTTGTCCATTAGCCAGAGATGCCAGCTTAACGGAAATAATTAACCCACAACTGGTCAGCAGCTGTCAGAGTCAAGTTATTGATATTACGGTGTTATTGACGAACCCTTCTACCTCTACGGTAGATACCATACCAGTTGCTTATAGCTTTAATGGATCAACAGTTAGAGACACTTTATTCGCATCTCTTTTACCGTATGCGGACTCTGCATTTGTGTTTTCAACGCCCATTATTTGGTCCGGAACCAGCAATCAGAATATCACAGCATGGAGTGAAATGAGCGGAGACATGAATGCTTTAAATGATACCATTTTCCAAAATATCACCTACTTAAACTCCGTTTTATATAGTATGCCATTTGTGCAAAGTTTCGACAGCTATAATTCGTGCCCTGTATCCACAAACTGTGGAGGAACAGCATGTAGCCTTGGTGGAAATTGGAAAAACCTGACCAATGGTTCAGAGGATGATATTGATTGGAGAACCAACCAAGGAGGGACAGCTTCGAGTGGTACAGGACCTGGATCTGACTTTGGCGGAAGCGGTAAGTATTTATATTTAGAAGCCTCAGGAAATTGTGAGTTCCAAGAAGCTATACTATATAGCCCATGTGTCGATTTAGGCAGTAGTGTTGCACCAGAGTTGGATTTTGCCTATCACATGTTTGGGCCTAGTACCGGAACATTGACCGTAGAAATATTCGATGGTACTTTCTGGACTGAAGTTTTCAAGAAGAGTGGCAATCAAGGCAACAACTGGATGTCTCAAAATATTGACTTGGCCCCTTACATAGGAGACACTATCATCATTAGAGTGATTGGAGTTACAGGTGGAGGTTACCAAAGTGATATTGCGATTGATCAATTTTCTATTGAGGATCAGATTGGAATCCCAATTGCGGACTTCAACGCATCTACTACTACCCCCTGTCTTAATACGTCACTCATATTGACTGATCAAAGTGCTAAATCACCATCGAATTGGAATTGGTCTATATCGCCCAGCAGCCACACTTTCGTAAACAGTACGACTTCATCCTCTCAAAATCCAGAGGTTAGCTTTAGTAGTTATGGTGCTTACACAATTACTCTGGTTGCCACCAACTCCTACGGGAGCGACACCATTGTTAAGGTAAATGAAGTCACTGTAACCTCGTTACAAGGTCTTCCCATCGTGGAGACCTTCACAGGGAATAGTGCGAGCGACTTTGTGACCATTAATCCTGATGGACAAACTACATGGACTACAACGGATATAGACGGACCTACAGGGGCTAAATCGGGAGCCGTATACATGGGGTACTTTAACTATTCCACTACTGGTGAAGTGGATATATTGGAGAGCCCTAAATTTGATATAACTGGATACAGTCAACCTACCTTGCTTTTTGATGTGAGCTACGCCCAGTATTCCACTCAATTTTTTGATGAACTCGCTGTACTTGTTAGTGAGGATTGTGGAAGCTCTTATGATACCTTATATTTAAAAGGAGGGACAAACCTGGCTACCACTTCGCCTACAACCACCGTGTATATTCCAAGTAGCCCGGCAGATTGGAGAACTGACACTGTTTCTCTAAGCGCGTTGAATTCTGATTTGGTTCAATTTCAAATTCTAGGTATCTGTGGGTATGGAAATAATTTGTACTTGGATAACATCCGAGTAATTGACTTGGCAGGTACAGCGTCTTTGGCAACACTAAACATGCCATCTGTCATCTGTGAAGACGAGTTTTTCACGTTCTCTTTGAATACAACAGATACCACGTTAGATGGAAACTTTACGCTTAATCGCACGGGATCCAGCTTAACATCAACGTTTCAAGGTATGGGTACCCACACAACACAGTTGACTTCTTCGTCTGACTATAACCTAGAGTATGTATACTACAACGCCTATACCTTTGTTGCGGACAGCGTTATATTAACTCCTGCACCACAATTAAATGCGGCTTATACATTGAGTCTAGCGGGCGGTTTAACCTATGATTTCACTGATGTATCCACGCCTATTCCTACGGCATGGGCATGGGACTTTGGGGATGGAAACACTTCCAGTCAACAAAGCCCATCACATACTTACGCTAGCACAGGGAATTACACAGTACAACTTACGGTAACAACGGACTGTGGTATTAAAAGTACCTCGACCACCTTCAATAACATTGGACTCGATGAAAACGGATTGGAAAACGCAGTGTTCTATCCAAACCCTACAGAAGATATCTTAAACATTGCTCTTGGCCAAAATGAGGGTAGTGCTGTTATTGAAATTTACGATGTCCTAGGCGCCTTGGTCAGTGTATCAGAATACGCTAATGTGTCAAGCGGAATACGACTTGACTTGAGTTCGTTACCTAGTGGCGTTTATCGTGTATCGCTGCGCACTAATCATCGCAGTACGTCTCAAAGCATTAGTAAGATTTAATTTAAGCGAGAAGGTTTACTAATTGCAAGAAGACCTAAGAAAGTAAACAAGCCGTTATACAACAGTAACTCAAAGCCTATGGCGTATCCAACAGAGGGTGCCCATAGGCTTAGTTGGTACGTAATAATTGGCGCTGCTATACATACTAATAATACCCACCAACCTTGTAATCTTCTGTTGGTCATTAATGCCATTGCAAATAAGCCTAGTAAGGGACCATACGTATAGCCCGCAGCGGTGAAGAGTCCTGAGATAATGGAATCCGCCTCTAGTGAATAAATACCCACCATCACCATTAAAACAATACCCATAAATGTAACGTATACAGCGTTTCTTGTTTTGGTAGAACCGTTCTGCGAAAGATTTAAAAAATCAATACAAAAAGCCGTTGTCAAAGAGGTTAATGCGCTATCTGCACTTGAAAATGCTGCTGCTAAAAGACCTAAAAAGAACAGCACGCCCAGTGCGGCCGGTAGGCCTTCGCTATTGGCTACTGTCGCAAACAACTTGTCTCCCGTTGCAGTAATCCCCTGAATTTCTGCATACTCGCTAAGCATGATTCCGAGGGATAAAAACAAGAGGTTAACCACGAGCAACGATAACCCCAACAGCACCATGTTTTTCTGTGCATTTACCAACTTTTTAACGGTGAGGTTTTTCTGCATCATGTCCTGATCTAACCCTGTCATTGCCACGGCAATAGCTAGCCCACCTAATAGTTGTTTCCACCATGCCTTTGCGGTACCAGTTTCAATAAAATACCAATCTGGATGCGAGGTGAGAAAAGAACCAAAACTTTGTCCTGGACCAACCACGGCTTTCCCTACATAATAAAAGGCCAGACCTGCTGCAAGAAGCATTAGCGCTGTTTGCAAAGTATCTGTGATCACAATGGTTGCTATTCCTCCTGAGGCACTATACAAGGCTATTAGGCCCAACAGTATTAATGCAGTGAGGTAAAACGGTATACCTAGAGCATCGCCGATTAAAATTTGCACTACCATGGTCACTAAATACAAGCGGGCAGATGCACCTACTATTCTAGAAAGAAGGAAAAATAGCGAACCTACCTGATAGCTCTCTTTCCCTAGTTTCGCACCCAAAAAAGAGTATATACTAATAACGTTATAACGATAATACACCGGAAGTAATACTGCAGCGATAACAATATAACCTAAGAAGAAGCCAAAGACCATAGGCATATAAGTCAGCCCCGACGTGCCTGTCCATCCCGGGACGCTGATGAAAGTTACACCGCTCAACGAGGCGCCAATCATCCCGAAACTTACGAGTAACCAATTCGCGTTTTTATTCGCATTGAAGAAGGATGCATTAGACCCTCCGCGCGATGTTAAAAAGCCTATTATCGCCAAAACAGCAACATATCCAAGAAGTATAAGTAAAAAGAGTGTGTTGTTCATGTGACAAATATGCGCAATCCCTTACTTTTGAGCACTGATGAATTTCTCAAGTAGAAAAATAGAGCAAGCTGTCGAGGAGATTTCTCGCCTTCCTGGAATAGGGAAAAAGACAGCCTTACGACTTGCACTGCACTTGTTACGCAGACCTAGCGTACAAACGGAGGCGTTATCAGCTGCCTTGATGGACCTTAGAAATAATACAACGTTTTGTAAAGAATGTCATACCATCTCTGACACAGAAACCTGCTCAATTTGTCTTTCTCCTAAGCGCGAAAAGAGTATTCTATGCGTTGTAGAGGATGTACGAGATGTTATGGCCATTGAAAATACGGGAGGTTACAATGGAGTCTATCATGTTTTAGGCGGACTTATATCTCCAATGGATGGCATTGGACCAAGCGACCTTACCATCGGTTCTTTAATAGCTAAGCTTGGAACCGGCGAAATCAGTGAATTGGTATTTGCACTAAACACCACTATGGAAGGCGATACCACTAATTTTTATTTATACCGTAAAATAAAAGACCTCAACATAAAGCTCACTACCATAGCACGTGGGATTGCAGTGGGCGATGAACTGGAATTTGCTGACGAAGTAACTCTAGGCAGAAGCATACAGCACAGAATACCCTACGAACAAAGTTTATCTCAATAGATTTGGAACTCAGTATTGTCATAGTAAACTATAATGTCAAGGAATTTTTGACGCAATGTTTGGACAGCATTTTTAAAAGCCAAACGCAGTATAACTATGAAGTAATCGTAGTCGATAATTCAAGTAGAGATTCCGGTAGAGATGAAATATGCTCCACATTTAAGGATATTACATGGATTGACAATAGTGAAAATGTTGGGTTTGGAAGGGCGAACAATCAAGGGTTTTCCCGTGCAAAAGGAGTTTACACGCTTATTTTAAATCCCGATACGGTTCTACAAGAAGATACCTTAGAGAAATGCATTTCGTATTTATTAGCTCATCCAGAAGTTGGTGGCCTTGGTATTAAGGGTCTAGATGGAAGCGGTCAATTTTTACCTGAAAGTAAAAGAGCCTTACCTACGCCACTTGTTGCCCTTTGGAAAATCACGGGGTTATCAGCTATTTTCCCAAAATCTTCTGTATTTGCTAGGTACCACTTAGGTCATCTGAGTCCTGAAAAAAACCATGAGGTAGATATTTTAGTTGGTTGTTTCATGATGGTGCCTACACAACTGCTACTGAGCGTAGGTGGCTTCGATCCTCAGTATTTTATGTATGGGGAAGACATTGACCTGAGTTATGAACTTCAAAAGACCGGACATAAAAATATCTATTTTTCTGATTCTCAGATTATCCATTACAAGGGTGAAAGCACAAAAAGGGGTAGTCTAAATTATGTTCGTATGTTCTATAAGGCGATGGTACTTTTCGCTAAGAAGCAATTCACAGGGTCTTCAGCCGCAGCATACAGTTTACTGATTTACTCAGGGATTTACCTTAGGGCAACACTGGCAATCGTTGCACGATTAGGGAAAAGTACATTTACCCCCTTGCTTGATGCCGCAGTGCTATTCGCTGTCTTAAATACCATCAAATCATATTGGGAACAAAACCACAGATTTATTAACGGTGGTTCCTATCCAGACCTATACACTTATACCATTCAAGGATCTTACGTGCTTGTTTGGTTGTTTGGATTATGGTTAAGTGGAGTCTACTTCAAAAATAACCGCCCAATAGTGATGGTACGGTCTATGATTGTAACTACGCTGTTCATAGGGTTTACCTACGGACTGCTGCCTGATGAACTTCGTTTTTCTAGAGCACTTTTGCTTTTAGGCGCCCTAGGTGGTCTATCCGCAATGCTTGGCTGGAGGGCTGTTCTTTCCGTCTTATCTGGTAAGCCCATGTTTGAAGGAGCCACCAAACAACCACGTATCTTATTTTTCGGTTCAAAGTACAGCAAAGGTGCTCTAGATGATATTCTTCACTCGAGTGGTATTATTCCTTCTTTTTACTGGGAAGAGATCCCGAATTTCAATAATGACGATTGGTTGCTTAAGCTACAGGCATTAGTACGATTGCATAGAATTAACGAGCTCATTGTTGATGTTTCAGAGGTTTCAAATACAAGATTAATATCGATACTCACCTCATTAGGCGAGCAGACTTCTGTAAAGTCACTCATGCCTGAACAGAAATTTATTATTGGTTCAGACAGCAGCCTAACCCAAGGGACAACCTATCGAAAATCTCAGCAAACCGCTGACCCTCAATATTTGCGACAGCGTAGGGTATTTGAGATTACAGCAACTTTCCTTGTCGTTTCTTTGGCACCTATGACGTTAGTATGCGCCCTTGCAACAGGAAGATTTAACGCTTGGAAGTTGTGGATTCGGTATTCAGGACATATCATGACTGGTGAAAAATCGTTAATTGGCTATTCTAGGTCACTTTCTGAAAAATTTAATGTTCCTCCTTTACCCCATCCAATTTTTGACATATGCAGTGTTCTTCCCTCAGAATTAGACTATATGCAAAATGCAAGGGCTATTGTTGAAAATTATGCAATAGAGGCACGCTTGCGTCAAGACGTATTGCACTTGATGCAATTAAGCAAAAAGTTTTAGGAAGCGGAATAGCGGACATTTTGCCGTAAATTAGGGGCATAAACCTAAAGATTCAATGGCTCAGTTTGAATTAATCCTACCCAAGATGGGTGAATCCGTTGCAGAGGCAACGGTCACTACTTGGTTGAAAAACGTTGGTGACGCTATAGAGGCTGAAGAAAGTGTCGTAGAAGTCGCAACGGACAAAGTCGACAGTGAAGTTCCTTCACCCGTAAGTGGAACCCTAGTAAAAATCATTACAGATGTAAATGATATTGCACTGGTGGGAACGGCTATCGCTATTATTGAAACCGATGAAGACAACAGTAGCTCTCCTACTCCACCTATCCCAGCTAAAGAATCAGCTCCTGCAGCTGCAGTTGACATTGAGCAACAAGTAGCCAGTGCCATAACATCATTAACTGGTGTTGAGGATATTGTCAAATCATCTAATGGTCGGTTCTATTCGCCTCTTGTTCGCGCAATGGCTAAGGAAGAGGGAATAGGTCAGTCAGAATTGGATGTTATCAGCGGAACCGGCAAGGAAGGCAGAGTAACTAAGAAGGATATTCTTGCTTACATAGCTTCCGGGAAATCACGATCCGTTGCAGCAGCTCCAATTTCTAAATCAGCTCCCACTGCTAAGGTAGAAGCTCCAAGAACATCACCTCCTGTTATCGCTTCAGCGGGAGATGAAATCATCGAAATGGACAGAATGCGCAGGCTGATTGCTGACCATATGGTAAATTCGGTTAGAACCTCTCCGCATGTAACTAGTTTTGTTGAAGCTGATCTCACGAAGGTGGTTCAATGGAGAAACAAAGTCAAAAATGAATTCCAAAAAAAGCATGGTGAGAAAATCACATTCACACCTATAATCATGGAAGCTATCGTAAAGTCCATTCAAGACTTTCCTATGATTAATGTTAGTATCGATGGTACCAATATTATCAAGCACAAGAACATTAACGTTGGAATGGCAGCAGCACTTCCTTCTGGAAACTTAATTGTTCCAGTCATAAAAAATGCGGACCAACTAAGTCTTTTAGGCTTAACAAAGGCCGTAAATGATCTTGCTAATCGCGCACGTAACAATGCATTGAAGCCTGATGAAATCTCCGGGGGAACTTATACCCTAACCAATGTGGGCACCTTCGGTAATGTTATGGGCACGCCCATAATCAACCAACCTCAAGTGGCTATTATGGCCGCAGGAGCCATTCAGAAAAAACCTGCTGTTGTAGAAACTCCAGAAGGCGATATGATTGCGGTCCGTCATAAAATGTTCTTAAGTCATAGCTATGACCATAGGGCTGTAGACGGTGCTTTAGGAGGCATGTTTGTGAAGCGCGTTGCGGAATACCTCGAGGCTTGGGATTTAAATCGTGAGATTTAAATCCTGTGTTTTCAATCAGATAGTGTACTTTTATAAGACCGCCTTAGGGCGGTCTTTTTTTGTTTAGAATTGTCTTATACCCATAACTATGAAGCTCAACCTACACCGTCCAATGTGTTTTTTTGATTTAGAAACCACTGGTGTAAACGTCACTAATGACCGAATTGTAGAAATCTGTATTCACAAAGTACATCCTGATGAGAGTGAAGAGACTCACACATGGAGAGTGAATCCTACAATTCCCATTCCTGCAGGCGCTTCGAATGTCCATGGTATTTATAATAAAGACGTTGACCATGAACCGATTTTTGGTGACATCGCACAAGAGGTGTATACGTTAATATCGGACAGTGATCTTGCCGGATTTAATAGTAATAAATTTGACATTCCGTTGCTAGCAGAGGAGTTTCTCAGGGCTGGTATTGATTTCGATATGGGGAAAAGAAGAGCTGTTGATGTACAGAATATATTTCACAGGTTGGAACAAAGAACCTTAAGTGCAGCCTATAATTTCTATTGTAATGCCTCGCTAGACAATGCTCATACCGCAGAAGCAGATGTTTTTGCGACTTACGAAGTCTTAAAAGCCCAAATAGAACGATATGACGAACTGGAAAACAACATGGACTTCCTTGCTGATTTCTCCAACCGTCAAAAAGTGGCTGATTTCGCTGGTTTCATCGCATATGATGAGCATGATGTTGAGATATTTACTTTTGGAAAATACAGAGGTCAAACTGTAAAAAGTGTTCTCACGGAAAACCCGGGCTATTTTTCATGGATTCAAAATGCAGATTTCCCGCTTTATACGAAGAAGGTACTAACCTCTATACGTCTCCGAGAATTTAACAAGGCATAACGAATATGAAGATTATTTGCATTGGTAGAAATTACGCAAAGCATGCTGAAGAGCTAAACAACCCTATCCCAGAGCTGTCTCTTATACACATCTGACGCTGCC
>OJHK01000944.1_pt1 | contig 15332 bp, 14 predicted proteins | sample 1595161 | NCBI WGS metagenome assembly OJHK01 (sample SAMN05416842, study PRJEB24817) | seawater metagenome | isolation source: Sea water | place: Canada:Atlantic | collected 2013-07 | reverse complement strand
CTCGTGGGCTCGGAGATGTGTATAAGAGACAGGTATTATATTTTTGACTATGCACTTTCCGAATGAATTGCTGGTAAAGTTAGGTGATATGGGAATAAAGAGCATGTCACGGCAGACATGCTCTTTCATGGTTTTACAACTTATTTAAGGTTAAATAGAGTGATATTAGAAGTGTTTGTCATTCAGCTAACATTTCGGCTACGCACAAAGTGCGTCTCTTAGAATATCAATTGATATAGTGCAAGATGAGCTAACTCAATATTTTCTATAGGCTCAACATCCGTTTTTTCAATCTTGCTAAATCAATCGCGTTTGAGCGCACCGTTAGCTTAATATGACTATTTTCATACTCTTCTTTAGTAACACTCATTCTCGATCGAATTTCACCTATGATACCATTAGCGGTATAAGGAACAATAATTTCCTCTTCAATCATCTCTTCCTGCGCAATACCAACGATATATTTATGCAATTTACTGACATCAGCTGGATTACGCGCAGATGTCATCATGGCATTAGGAAACTCTTCCATCAGTGCTTGTTGTTGCTCAATGCTAAGTTGATCTGATTTGTTCAGTACCAGTAACTTTTTACTGTCTTCAACACCAACTTCGTCCAGTACTTCGTGTACGACATCGAGTTGAGCACGAAACGAAGGATCAGAGGCATCGACTACATATAGCAGTAATGATGCATCCTGCGCTTCTGCTAAGGTTGAATGAAATGAGGCGACTAGATCGTGCGGTAGTTTTTTAATAAAACCAACCGTGTCCGACACTAATATTCGTGGTTGAGTGATAGGAAATAAGGCACGAACCGTAGTATCAAGCGTCGCAAAAAGTTTATTTTCACCTTCAACATCACTACCGGTAATAGCTCGCATCATTGATGACTTGCCCGCGTTGGTATAACCAACCAAAGCAACACAAAAAAGCTCAGAACGTTGGGTACGTCGGCCTTTCATTTCATGTTGAACACTCACCAATTCTCGCTTAAGTTCGGCTAATTGGTCACGCACGGCACGACGGTTCAGCTCTAGCGTAGTTTCGCCAGCACCTTTACCCATTTGACGTTCTTTATCACCACATGAGGTCTCACGAAGTCGTGGCGCTACATAATTAAGTCGAGCAATTTCAACCTGTAATTTCGCGGTTTTGGTACGGGCATGACGACTAAATATTTCAATAATAATGCCGGTACGGTCAAAAACCTCTACGCCTAATTGATTCTCGACATTACGCAGCTGAGATGGGCTTAAATCACAATCAAATACCACCACATCAGCACAAGCAAATGGAAGGTTGTCTGATGGGATATCTGAAGAATTAACCATAAATTCAACGTCATCAGTTTCTTCGCCAACAGAGAGGTCTTCAACTTCTTCCATGTCTTCAACCTCACCTTGATTACCCGTGAGATGTGCTATTTCTGCCAGTTTTCCTAAACCTAGTACATTAACTTTTTTAGTTGAACTCTGCTTTTGCGACTGAGTGCCGACCACTTTAAAACCGAGTGTAGTCACTAAACGCGCGAGCTCTGCCAGTGATTCTGTTGCTTCATCACCTTTAAAGTCAGGTGTACAAATAGAAATAAGTAAAGCGTTAGTGAGTGATGCTTTTGCTGTTAGTTGCATAATTTTTTATGTTAGTGCACTTAATACCCATTGGTAAAAATGCAAACCTAAGTTTTTATCTAAAGTAATTTGATCCTACGCTGTTATAGCTAAGCTTTATAGAGCAAGAGAAAACTAAATACCAAATCTGCTAAGTTATTTCCATATTAGCGACATTAAAAGGCTTACCGGTAATCCCTTAAAATTAATCTACAACTAATTCAGGCCAGTTAACGTTGGCATTATCTACGCCATTCTTACAACTCATTGGATCGTTTCCTTTATAATTTCGACAGCCCCAAAACTCGCCTTTTTTGCTCGTACGTAACACCATTTCCGCATCACATAGACTACACGTTGGTATCAAGCTTTTGCATAAGTCATTCAAGCAGGTTTTAAAACCTGGGTAACGTTTACGTGTCATTGGACTTTCACATTTAGCACAAGGCTTTTCTTTATGTTCACAGCGAGGAGAATTAGAACAGGCATAGAAGGTACCAAAACGGCCGGTACGTTTTTTTAATAGCCCTGTTTCACACGCCAGACAATGTAAGTCTCCTACCAATGATTGAGTTGCTGTACATTCAAATTCATTCAGTTCAATTTGATGATCGTTCACAAGTTCTTTAACAAAGGGGTTTGATTCGGTCATATCTGCAATAATATAAACCCTGTCTTTCGCTCTGGTGAGCGCTACATAAAATAATCTTCGCTCTTCTGCATAAGGAAATTTTTCTTTTTTCGCAAGTAATGCTTCATTAAGTGCCGGAGTTACTTTCTCAGAAGGAAAACCATGAGCGCCCTTTTTCAGACCAACAATAATGACATAATCAGCCTCTTTTCCTTTTGAAGTATGGAAAGACTGGGCATCAATGGTCAGTAAGGGATATTGATTATTTAACCTGTTAAGGTCTATGTTACTTGGTAAAAGAAACCAAAAACGTGCTAATAAATAAACGGTAACAGGCTTACATACTTTCGCTGAAATAGCCGCTAAAACATCGTCGATTGCACCATTGGCCATTTCGTCGATCAGTCCTGTTTTTCGAGAGCGGAATTGACTGTTATCTCGTTTAAGCAAGGATACAGCAGGTGCATTAACTTGTTTTAATGAGGTGATTGATTTAGCTATTTGGGCTGGGTTTTTGCTAATAAAATCGGTTGCGACTTTGCCAATTTGGTTATTAAATCGAAAAGTTTGGTCTAATACTGATTGAGTAGTTGCCCCAAAATACCGAGAAAACTGAGTCGTTAGACTAACATCTGCACCACTAAAACGGTAAATCGCTTGCCAATCATCACCTACTGCAAAAACAGAACATTCTTTATTGTTGTCACGTAACGCTTTCACTAACCGTGCTCTAGGCTCGGATATATCTTGAAATTCATCAATCATGATATAACGCCAAGGAGACTTAAATTGACCTGTTTGAACATAGATTAACGCTTTATTAATCATATCTTCAAAATCAATTTCATTGCGCTGCGCTAAGTGTTGTTCATAAGCGCTTAAAATAGGCTTGAGCAATGCTAAGGCTTTTTCTGTTTGTTTAGGCTCTAACGAGTTAGCGATAATAGTGTCTTGTAAACTACTCGCTAAGGTGTCGTCTAAAATTGTATCGAGACAAGCAGCTTTATAAAGCCCTACTAGCTGCGTAAATGTTTTAGCAAGCTCGGTTATTCTGCCACTCTCATTGAGTGTGGCTAGTATTACCTCGCTAGGTATCAGTTCAATTGGTCTTAGTTCAGCAGATATATGTTCACTAGACATTAATTCGCTAGGTACTTTTTCGCTAGAAAAGGAATCAGCAGGTGATAAGTCGGAACGATTTTTTAGTTCAATCAATGAGGCCTTTAAGGCACTTAGTAATTGACCTTTTTTATGTTGCGCATAGGTAAATTCAAGACACACAGTATTAAATTTATCATGAGTCTCACGTTTCCATTGAATAGCTTCATGGTATTCATCTTTATCTATGTATGGCGCTGTATCTTCGTTCTCATCAATCCCATAATATTCAATATAGACATTGAGTTCAGGCAGAAAGAAGTCTGGCTGATATTGTTTTCGTTCGATTGATTTTACATCGTAAGCGTATTTAGCTTCGTACTCATATTCTATGCCATAAGAAAATAAGCTATTGGCAATATAAAGCTCCCCGAAGCTTTTGACTTGTTCACCTTTAAAGCTGCGAATATCATTGTCCGTTAAGTACTGGTAGTACTCGCCTTTGCTTTTGAAGTCAAAAGCACTGCGTTCAACGTAATAGTACTTGCCAAAGTACTCGAGGATGAGCTTGCGATACTGCCTATCTTCTTTAATGAGCCTTTCAAAACAACTTTGAATCCATTTAGATTTTGCTTTTTCATCATCTGCGAATACTGATAAACTGGGTTTTTCCCCTTCAACCTGAGCGATAATACTCAGGCCTAAACGATGAAAGGTAGTCGCGCTGATTTTATCAGTCGATAACTTATCTTTGATTCTTTCATCCATTTCATTAGCAGCTTTTCGGCCGTAGGCTAACAATAATATTTCATCACTCTTACTTTGCTGACTATTGAGTAAATAACCCGTTCTGCCAACCATCACACTGGTTTTTCCGGTTCCCGCACCAGCTAACAATAAGTTATTATCGTTATCGATAATACAAGCTCTGCGCTGATATTGCGTTAGCGGTTTAGACTCAACTTGATCAAAAAAGGCTTTATGGCTTTGAAGTTGTTCATTGATATAATTTTCACGACAATCAGCTATTCCTTGTTCATTCCAACGTTGGTAATACGATAGACGCTGTGTTGCTTCAATCACATTTAATAGCGAACTCTCAGCTTTACTTGATCTGTTTGAGTTAAGCCACGGAAACCAACGCACTAATTCTTGCTTCGATGCCAATTGAATACGTTCTATAGTTGATTGGCGCAAGTAGCGATTAGTGGTGAAATTCTCTATGGCCGTTAATAAAGACTCAACACGATGAATATTTGCTCTTGCCCAAAGCTGTTGGCAACTATGTTTGTGTTCACGTTTAGCGTTATAGGCAAGCATGGTGAAAGCATAATGTTGGCTTTCTGTTTTAAACGAAATTATTTGCCCAAAAAAACTCAGGTGAAAAGTAGGGGGAACAATAAGCTCTTCCCACTTTAGAGTGGTCAAATTGTTTTCAACATCAATAATTAAGCCACTATCACTAATTTTGATAGTTGTAGAGATCCCAATAAATCGACGAAAAAAACTTGAAGAGATATACTTAACTGCTTGCTTATCGTTACTATCAACACTCGTAAATGACTTACTGTTCATCAATACAACATTCGTCTTGAAGAAATGCAATCACAGAAAGTAGCTTGTCATATTCAACTACGCAATAAAGCACTCGCCCTTCACGACGCTGCGTAATTAATCCGGCAGAAGCCAAACTTGAAATGTGATGTGATAATGTTGAACCGGGTATCTTTAGCTCTTCTTGCACTTCACCCACAGCGATACCCTGCTCTCCAGATTTTACTAGGCGTTTAAATATAGCTAGTCGAGTGGGATGACCTAATTCTTTTAAAGCTTTAGCAATAATTTCTAAATCCATAACATTCTCTTTACATTGGATTGGTTTACATATAGTTCGATATTACTGGAAACATTTTAGTATGGATACTTTTTTCTTGCGACTAGCGCAATCAAGAAATAGCAACGCTATAAAAGTGGTTTTTTTCTGTTTATCGTTGCAATGAAATTTGAAGTTTCTGCGGAGAACTCATCAGAAATAGGCTTTGAAGAATTTATAAAATCTGAAGCGTATATTACCCGTAAAAAAAGGGAGCTGCCAGTAGCTTTGGCAATGCTAATAAGTTGGTGAGTATCCTCAACTACTTTTAAAGAGTACTTAAAAATCCGAACTTAAATTGATAACAAACTTAGTTTAAAATATTGGTAAAGGACAGCTTGAAATCACATTCAAACCGTCCGTTTGCAAAAATAATTATATTATAGCAATCGTTTCAGCTTATAACTGAGTCGCTAATTCCAATCCTTGCTTAATAGCACGCTTAGCATCAAGCTCTGCCGCTACATCTGCACCGCCAATAAGATGATAGGATTTATTCAAGCCTTCGACTAATTCTCTGGCAGGATCTTGCCCCGCACAAATAATAATATTATCAACATCGAGTACCTGCTTTTCACCGGCGATACTTAAATGCAAACCTGCATCATCAATTTTATGGTACTGACAAGATGGAATCATTTTTACTTGTTTGTTTTTAAGACCAGTACGATGGATCCAACCTGTGGTTTTCCCTAAGCCAGCACCTACTTTGGTCTCTTTACGTTGGAGCAAAAATACTTCACGTGCGGGTGCTGATACTTGAGCTTTAACACCTTCGATACCTGCACGCGCTTGCAGTGTCATGTCAACGCCCCACTCTTTCATATAAGCGGCAATATTCTGACTGGTCCCTTCACCTGAATGCACTAAGTATTCAGAGACATCGAAACCGATACCGCCAGCACCGATAACAGCGACTTTTTTGCCTACCTTCTTTTTATGTCTTAGCACATCGATATAGTTTAGAACTTTTGCATGCTCAATACCTTCAATTGGCGGTGTACGTGGGTTTATTCCTGTGGCAATTACTACTTCATCAAAATCACTGTCGTTTAATTCAGCTGCCGTTACTTTGGTGTTTAACTTCACTGTGACGCCTGTTAATTCAAGCTTGCGAGTAAAATAACGAATGGTTTCTGAAAACTCTTCTTTACCGGGTACTTGTTTGGCAATATTAAATTGACCACCTACTTCACTTGCACCATCGAAAAGTGTTACCTCATGACCTGCATCCGCAAGTGCGGTAGAGGCAGATAACCCCGCAGGGCCAGCACCAATGACCGCAATCTTTTTCACTATTTTTGTCGGAATGATATTAATTTCTGTTTCAAAACAAGCACGAGGATTAACTAAACAGCTAGACATCTCTCCCGAAAACACATGATCTAAACAGGCTTGGTTACAACCAATACAGGTGTTGATTTCATCACTACGACCTTGTGCAGCTTTATTCACAAAATCAGCATCTGCTAAGAAAGGACGTGCCATTGAAATCATATCAGCATCACCATTTTGTAATACTGCTTCGGCAACTTCAGGAGTGTTAATTCGATTTGAGGTAATTACTGGAATGTTGAAGTGTTCTTTATATTTAGCTGTTACCCAAGTAAAAGCGGCACGTGGCACTTTAGTTTGAATAGTCGGTATCCGCGCTTCATGCCAGCCGATACCTGTATTAATAATGGTTGCACCTGCTTTTTCAATCGCTTGTCCAAACTGTACCGCTTCTTCAAAAGTACTGCCGCCTTCAACAAGATCCATCATAGATAAGCGGAATATTATGATAAATTTTTCGCCAACTGCTTCCCGGATTCGACGAACCACATCAACACCAAACTTAATGCGGTTTTCAAATGCACCACCCCACTCATCATCACGTTGATTGGTTCTTAGTGCGGTAAATTGATTAATGAAGTAACCTTCTGAGCCCATTACCTCAACACCATCGTAATTAGCTTCTTGCGCTTTTACCGCCAGATCAATAAATCCGACCAGCTCTTCTTCTATCATTGCAGCGGTGGCTGCTTCAGGTTTAAATGGGTTAATTGGCGCTTGAATAGCCGATGGCGCAATAGGTTTTTTATTAAAAGCATAACGACCTGTATGTAATATCTGCATACATATCTTACTGTCATACTTATGAACTTCATCTGTTATAACTCTATGTTTAGCAATATCTTCCGCTGTTTCAATCATCTTAGTGTCGTGGTGAGTAGCACCGCGCTTAGTTGGACCATAACCACCGGTTACAATAAGACCACACCCACCTTTAGCGCGTTCACCATAAAAGGCAACCATACGTTTAGTACCTTCGGGATGCTCTTCTAAACCCGTATGCATTGACCCCATTAAAACTCGGTTCTTTAGTGTGGTGAAACCAAGATCAAGTGGTTCAAACAGTTTTGAAAATTGTTGCTCAGACATCGCTTACTCTCTTTATATAGCTAGTGTGAAATTTCAGGACTTTCACTGATTAAGTTAAACGGTAGAGGGGATATAGCCAAGCCACTCGAAAATATTTATTTCGGGTATCTGGTGTATAAATCCCTCAAACCAAAGTTGACACTGTCAAGTTAAGATAAATAAAAGATACACCGTAAATATGACAGTGTCAAGATTGCTTGTTTTAGCGATAATTGCTAAATTAGCTTTATGAATAAACTTAATGAAAAATCAACGTATCACCACGGTGATCTCCGCGAAACTTTGCTGGTTGTTGCGACTGAAATGTTGCAAGAAAATGGCATAAAAGAAGTATCGTTACGTAAACTTGCGTCCCGCGTGGGAGTTTCCAGAACTGCACCCTATCATCACTTTAAAGATAAAAATGCCCTGCTTTGTGGCATGGCAGAAAAAGGTTTTGAACAATTACATCAGATAAACAAATATGGTTATGAAGATGAAGAATTATCTATAAGAGAACATTTTTATCGATTTATTCATGATTACATTCAGTTTGCTCATAACAATCCTGACCTTTATGAATTAATGTTCGGACGTACTATCTGGAAAGACAAAAGTAGCACCCAGGAGCTTCGAGACTCAGCCTACCCTTGTTTTCAATTTCAAGTGGCAATGACGCAAGAATGGCAAAAGAAAGGACTATTTAATGTCGACGATAATGCTTTGCGAGTATCACAAGTATTGTGGGGCACGGTACACGGCATAGCGAAGCTATTTATTGATGGTATTTATACAGATAACAGTAAAATTGATGAAATTTGTGATTACGCAGTCAGTATGTTTTTAGCGAACTCGAAATAATAAGAACTCGCCCGCAGTTATAAATATTACTAATAAAGCTGTGTCCTTCTCAACTATTGCCCCTAGCATTGCCTCAGCTATTGCTCTCAACTATCAACTTAAAGGCAATGGCTAGCGTCATCAATACAATTAAGGGTTTGATCAAAGTGACGCCGCGGTGAATCACTAAATTAGAACCCAGTCGCGCGCCTACTACCTGTGATGCAGCCATGGCAATAGCCAAGCTCCAGACAATATGTCCGCCCAATAAAAAGATAATCATGGAGGTGGTATTTACAATTAACACTAAGGGTTTGGTAAAGGCAGTTGCTTTTCGCATGTTAAAACCACGTAATGAGGCAAAAGCAACGGCGAAAAATGAGCCCATTCCTGGGCCAAAAAAACCACCGTAAAGTCCTATACCCCCACCGACAAGGCGAGCAAACGTTTTTTCTGATATTTTTGCGGGTAAATCTTCGTCAGTAATAGTTGGAGAGAACATCATATAAAGTGCCAATACAATAAGCAGATACGGCATCATTACTGATAAATAGTCAGTGGATATTTGCTGTACTAAATAGGTACCTATCATAGCGCCCACAAAGGCATAACACAGTGCAGGCCTCAGGGCTTTCAAATCAATATATCCCTTTCGAAAGAAATTAATTGTTGAAGAGAGTGTGCCAAAGACACTTTGAAATTTATTGGTTGCTAACGCGTTAAGTGGAGGCAAGCCAGCCCATAATAAAACAGGTAAGACAATCGCACCGCCAGCCCCAGCAATGGAACTGATAAAGCCAGCTATAAAAGCTACGCTAATCAAGCCGATAAAAAGTGTCAGTGATAATTCGATTTTTTGCTCCAGTTTTTTGAGAGAAACCTTAACCGCTAACGATCTAAATCACCACCCTTATTTTAAGTCAGGATTTCATACTAAAACTCAAATAAAGTACGTAACGATAATAAGCTTAGTATGCTGTATTTATTACATAATTTATAATTTTAATTTCTAATAGTGAGTATTCTTCACCAACATAAGATGAGATATAAATGTTTTATGAAAAAACGAACTTCTTGCTTTAAAAACAGACTAAACATTTGCAATATAATAAATTTAGCATAGATTGTTGTGTATTCATGTAGATGGTAATTAGTACGATGTCTATATAATAATATGTTATATGATCGTAAGTATTTGATTAATAAATATAGAGTAGAGGTTAAGGGCGAGTGATAAAAATTGGTACGCCAAAAGATTATAGCGAAGACATGTATAAAATCTATTTTGAATTGGGTGAATGGGAAGGAATAGCGCTAGATATTCTTACATCGTTTGTCGGTGATTCTCACTCAAAACATATTTTACACCTAGAGTTTGGGTATGAATTGGCTATGCCTATTCAATGCATACCTGAAGTAGTAAGACTTTTAAACCAAAAAAATATAGCGATCTATCAGGTAGTACGTGGCGATAAAATAACAGACAACTGGCGTTAGTCAGTTAATTTTATAAAACAAAAACTTAAAGCGGCACTGCTATAAGTTTATTTTGTGTCACTACACCTTTTAACAAATAATTTTAGCCCTATATTTTGGGCGTTAACTTAATAATCATGGAAGAATATGCGTTTATCTAGAGTTTTATTAATTTCTTCTTTATCACTATTTCTTTGCTCATGTGCAGTTATGCCAGAGTTTACTGAGAAGTTTGATAAAAAATGCCAAGCAGTACAAAAAAAGGTAGAACTTACCATTGAAGATGCTGGAATGTTTGGTGAATTAGAATGCCCAAATAAAGATGACTGTAAAGCTCAATTCTTGGGACAAATGTTAGGATCAGTAATTGTTTTTCCCGTAAGTGCAATAATTTCAGGTTCAATTGCGGTAATTGGAAACTCTGTCTATTGGATAAGTGAACAAGGTCAATGTGGCGGGTAAATTAGGCTAACAAGAAAAAATCAACTTTAAACCTCTCATCGAGGTGTTAACTGCACAGGAGGCTTTGTGAAATACTTTGCATACGGTTCAAACATGTCACTTTTAAGACTTAAAGAGCGCGTACCAAGCGCCAAAAAACTCGGAATAGTGACACTTAAAAAACACCAATTACGTTTTAATATGCGTGGTGATGATGATTCTGGTAAGTGTGATTCGTTTGAAACGCATAGTAATGAAGATATTGTTATTGGTGCTTTGTTTGAGATAGACGAAAATGAAAAAGGCGCTTTAGACCGAGCTGAAAGCTTAGGGGATGGCTACGATCAAAAATTAGTTTTTGTTCAAAGCAACTCAGGTGAAGTATTTGAGGCATTAACCTATTATGCAATCAAAATAGACGCTACGTTACAGCCCTACTCTTGGTATCTAAATCATGTAATTATTGGCGCAAAAGAAACAAAAGTACCCGCTGAATACCTTGCTATAATTGAGTCTGTTCAATGCATTGAAGACCCAGATACACACAGAGACGCGAAACAACGTGCAATGTACACTTAAGTTAATCCGCAATTAACAACCAAGCTTAAGATGACAATAATTTTTTAAAACCCGACATTATGACAATCGATTTTATCAATCATTATCATAATTTTAATCGATTTTATCGATTGTTGGTTTTGGTCTAATATTAAGTTTCTAAACACGTGATATTAGGAAGATATGATGAAAAAGAAACTTACCACCAATGCTGGCTGCCCTGTAGCTAACAACCAAAATATTATGACCGCCGGTCCTCGTGGACCCCAATTACTACAAGACGTCTGGTTTCTTGAAAAACTAGCACATTTTGATCGTGAAGTTATACCGGAAAGACGTATGCATGCTAAAGGCTCCGGCGCATATGGAACTTTTACTGTTACTCATGATATTACACAATACACAAGAGCAAAAATTTTCTCAGAAGTAGGGAAAACAACTGAAATGTTCGCTCGTTTTACTACTGTTGCAGGTGAACGAGGAGCCGCCGATGCTGAGCGTGATATCAGAGGATTTGCGTTAAAATTTTATACTGAAGAAGGTAACTGGGATTTAGTGGGCAATAACACCCCTGTTTTCTTTTTACGCGACCCGTTAAAATTCCCTGATTTAAACCATGCGGTTAAACGTGATCCGCGCACTAATATGCGTAGCGCGCAAAACAATTGGGATTTCTGGACCTCACTACCAGAAGCTTTACATCAAATTACTATCGTTATGAGTGACCGAGGTCTACCTGCCACTTACCGACATATGCACGGTTTTGGTAGCCATACCTTTAGCATGATCAACGCAGACAATGAACGCGTATGGGTTAAATTTCATTTTGAATCGAATCAAGGAATAAAAAACCTAACCGACCAAGAAGCTGAAGTAGTTGTTGGTCAGAACCGAGAAAGTCATCATGCTGATTTATATGACGCGCTTGAATCGGGTGATTTCCCGTCTTGGACCTTAAAAATTCAAGTCATGACTGAAGAGCAAGCAGAAAAATCTCCTTACAACCCTTTTGATTTAACGAAAGTATGGCCACACAAAGACTATCCGCTCATTGAAGTGGGCGTAATGGAATTGAATCGAAATCCAGAGAACTTTTTCGCGGAAGTAGAACAGTCCGCATTTAACCCTGCGAGTATAGTGCCAGGAATCAGTTTCTCTCCTGATAAAATGTTACAGGGCCGCCTATTCTCTTATGGTGATGCTCAGCGTTATCGTTTGGGTGTGAACCATCAACAAATACCGGTTAATGCACCACGTTGTCCTGTGCACAGTTACCACCGAGACGGTGCAATGCGAGTTGATGGTAATCATGGCAGTACCATAGGTTATGAACCAAATACCCAAGGTGAATGGCAAGAACAACCTGACTTTTCTGAGCCACCATTATCATTATCTGGCGCTGCTGCACATTGGGATCATAGAGAAGATGAAGATTACTTTTCTCAACCAGGTGAATTATTCAGATTAATGGATAAGAGCCAGCAACAAGCTTTATTTGATAACACTGCCAGATCCGTTGGTGGTGCAAGTATTGATATTCAAAAAAGACATATTGCACACTGTTTAAAAGCTGATCAAGCTTATGGTGCAGGTGTTGCTAAAGCACTTGGTATTTTACTAGATAGTATCTAATACCAAATCCATTAAGTTATTTCCCACTCAGCGAGAATTAAAAGGCTTAGAGACAAGGCATTGATTGAAGAGAATGGTTATTCAGGAGAATATGCTCCTGTATTCTCTAATAAGCTGCATCCATGCAGAGTCCTTGTCAAAAAAGCAATAACTGCACAAATTTGTTAGATATAGAATGACTATATCAGCATAAATTTTATTTGTTATAACTTCTCTGACATAGCTCTGAGGTGGAATAAATTTAATGGAATTGATATGAATAAGATAACGGTGATTCAGTGATAAGTAATTATCTCCATCATTAACTGAGTCATCGTTAACTGTATTTAAAAGCTATTTTGCCCTTTTTATCATTGACACCAGCCTCTTCCTCCCCCATTGTTCACGATTTACCATACCTTCGTAAATTTTAGTGAGAATAAATGCCAACTACCTCTGCTAATAAGCAAGAATTACAAGGTTACTTTCTGATGTTAGGTTCGATCCTAATTTTCTCATTGTTGCCCTACTACATACAATTTTTGGCGCCTGTGGACGGTAATACCCTCTTTGCTTTTCGCGTACTGTCTCAGTTAGGATTTGGCTTATTATTTTTAGCGTTAACGCGGAAATTACTCGCACTTAAGGCTATATTTTCCCAGCCAAAAGAGTTAAAGATATTATGTTTAACTTCCCCTTTAATCGCATTACAGTGGTGGATATTTTTTTGGGGACCGGTCAATGGTGAAACGATCAATATCGCTATGGGATACTTTTTATTACCCATTACCATTAGTTTAACTGGCCGCTTTTATTTTAAAGAAAACTTGAGTCCTTTATTGTGGCTTGCTGTGTGCGCAGCCTTAATAGGAGTGAGTGTTGAGTTATATAGAAGCCATTCATTTTCTTGGGTTACCCTACTTATTTGTTTGGCTTATCCGCCCTATTTTATCTTGCGACGCAAAAGTAAAATACCAACAACAAGTAACTTTGTTGCAGAGAACATTTTTGTCACACCCTTGGCTTTATTACTGCTGTATTTTACCAACCAACAGCAACTGCCCTTTTTGCCTTCTTTAGATTGGGGAGTCGTATTGTTATTAGGCTCAGGCTTATTGGGCACTGTTGCCATGCTATTTTTTGTTTCTGCATCAACACGGTTAAAATTTACTATATTTGGTATGTTAAATTATGGTGAACCCATATTAATGATGTTGGTCGCGATATTTTTACTTAACGAAACAATTAGCCCAGAGCAACTATGGAGCTATAGTTTCTTCGGTATTGCTGTGCTGTTAGTTATCGGTGATAGTTTACTGCGTATCATGATCAGTAGAAAAAAAGCATTTCCCCCACGATGATCCAGAGTATATAAAGAAAAAACCGCTAACTTTGCAGTAGCGGTTTTTATACGTTTTATCAAAGATTTGTTTAAAGACAAACCGCTTTAATACGGATTTTATCTGTCCAGCTAAGGAAACCATGATTGGTTAAATATTCAACGTTAACCATTGATGTTCCGTTAGGACATTCAAGTAAAAGGTTTTTGTATGCTTGATCAACATAGTTAGTATCATAAACAAAACCTAATATATTTTTTTGAGATTTTTCAATCTCAATAACTTTACCAATTTCAAGGTCGTTAGCACTATTACTTCCAACATCAACTTGTGACATATGAATACTGCTAGTACAAGCACTGAGCATTCCCACCGTAAGTAACAAAAATAGCTTTTTCATTGCTACACCTCATTACAGTAGGCGGAAACAACAACTTCTCTTTTAAACATAAGCACATAACCTGTTGTTTGGTGTTTGGTGTAAACGCCTTCTATTTTTCCTGTTGGACATTGACCTTTAAGCTCATCAATTGCTTCGTCAACAAAAGCATTACTAAAGTTTATTCCTATGAAATTCCAGTTAGATGACGAGGTGGATATTACGTTATCTCTTTCTGCGGGAACTTGTGTCATAGAGACAGTATTTAAACCAACGCAACCGGTGAGTGACAGTGCAAGTACTGAAAATAATATTGTATTTTTTAACATGGGATTTTTCCTAAATTTAGTTAATCTGAGTCTTATTAATGCAGTAACCGTTGATGCGTACAACTTCGCCACTGACAGGACCTACATTGGTTGCTTCGCGAACCGATGTTAATCCGGTTAACTTTTTACTTGGACATGCTTTAATAACCTCAGCGAGAACTTCATCAGCATAAGCGTCGTTGTATACAGGGTTACCCGTTTTAGGACCAAAATTACTGATGGCCAAAATAAAAGCCACTAATTCTAAGTCTTCGCTAGTTGAGGATGACTTTGCTACCTCTGACCCTATCTCTGCAGCTTTCGCTGCATCAAAACCAAATTCATTCACCTTAATTGTGAATGGCGTTAACGTACCTTGAGACTGATCTATATCACCAATATGAACATGGTGAAGTTGACTACACCCTCCAACAAGTAAAAAGCTGAGCCCAAGAATACTTTTCAATTTTATCGGCATATGTGCCTACCTATTTATTATGTGGATTGATAAAGCGTGTCGCTATTATACTTTCTTATCAAACAAGCAGATCTGCTTTATTGTTTAGTAAGTGTCTGGGAAACGTAAGAAACTGTAAGCTCACGCCCTACTAGTGGTGATATCAGCTAAAAACTAACCATCATTAGGTGGTGTTTACTTGAGATGAAGGGAGTTAAGCGAAAATAGAATGTTTATGCTACAGTCTTATACCTGTCTCTTATACACATCTGACGCTGCCGACGAATAGAGAGGTGCAGATCTCG
>OJHK01000941.1_pt1 | contig 15372 bp, 12 predicted proteins | sample 1595161 | NCBI WGS metagenome assembly OJHK01 (sample SAMN05416842, study PRJEB24817) | seawater metagenome | isolation source: Sea water | place: Canada:Atlantic | collected 2013-07 | reverse complement strand
ACTAAAAGGCTTTCATTAACGTTTATTTATTATTTATTAATTATTAAAAGAACATATGTCGTTAGTCATTAAAACGAAATTGGTCTTCTTTTTCTGGGTACTCTAACGTTATCATCCTGTGATACAGGCACAGAGTCAGCTTTGTCTTTTTTAGCTTGATGTGCTGGTTTGCTTTTCGATTTAGCCTTTTTCTGTGCTGTTTTTGTCTTTGGAGGAAAACTATCTTGTTGGTTAGTTTCTTCGATTTCAGCTAGCGTAGTATTTAGAGAAGCAGCTTCAGTAGGGGCTTCTTCCATTTGTTCAGAAGTAGACTCGCCCAGTGCTTCATTGATAAGTAACTGAACTACTTCACCATTAAATTCAATCACATCTTCATGATAGACTTTTTTGCGCTTTTGGTATTCTACTTCACCATTGAGTAAAACATAGCCTTCACTGATAACAACTTTTGCTTCACCGCCACCACTAACTAAGTTAGCTATTTTTAGTAGCTTACATAATTCTACTGGTTGGTGGTTTAATTCAATAACTAGGTAACTCTCTGACATATATTTCTCGATAATAAACTGAGATTTATTCTTGTGTTAATTGAGATAGAAGTTCAGTGATTTCAGTCTTTAATTCTTCGCTTTCAATCGACTGGGCAACGTCGTTAGCTTGTTTAGCAAAAATTAGTGCTTGTTCTTTTTCTTCAAATTCAACTTGGCGTAGTGCCATTGCTAAATAGGCAGATGCAGTAAAAACCGGTAACGCTAATTTTTCTGCCGTTGCTAAAGCGACTTCATAAATATCCATAGCTTGCTCACCATCTTCGGTAAAGTCAGCAAGTGCTTCCCATTGCAGAGGATGGTCTTTTGGTGAGCCCTGGTTTGTGGCACAAAGTATTTGTAACTTTTTACAACTGGCAAGTCTTAATTCATCATTGTCAGTGTTTGAAGCGTTTGCAATTTCTTGACAAATAGCAAGAATGTCAGCATATAAAGGGGCTTTCATAGATAATCCTAGTGTATATAAGTAGTTACCGTCTTAACTTTTAATGTAATTATATTTACAGCGGCATAATTTCAGGCGATATTAGCATACTGACAATTTTTTTACATTAACCCGCACACAATACAGGATTGTATGATGAAACTTAGCCTTAATGTATCCATATTAAAATTTATTAAGACATGCTTCATCGCATGCTTTTTACTACTCTTTTCTTTAAACAGTTATGCTACTGATTGGCCACAAGAGTTATCTGGTGAACGCGGTACTATCGTCGTTTATCAACCTCAGCCGGAAAAACTACAGGGAAATATTTTGACTGGGCGAGCAGCAATGTCACTTGAATTAAAAGACAACCCCAATCCCATTTTTGGCGTTTTTTGGTTTTCGGCCAAAATAGCGACAGATCGTAGTGAAAATACAGTCATCATAAGCCAATTAAAAGTGACTAAAGTCGGGTGGCCTGATTCGAAAGAATCAGATGAAAAGCAGTTTAGTCAATTCGTTGAAGCGCAGCTAGCAAGCTCTTCATTTACCGCTTCATTATCTAAATTGACCGCTAGTTTGACAAGTGCAGAGCAAATAAAAGAAAGCCTTGCCGCGATTAAAAATGATCCTCCAATCATACAATTCACCAGCATCCTGTCAGTATTACTTAGTTATGATGGTGATCCTGTTTTTAGGGATATTGAAAATAGTGATTATCAACGTGCATTAAATACACCACTTGCGGTAGCAAAAAAGAAGAACCAAAATAAGTATTACTTAACCAGTGGACACTTATGGTATCAAGCGTCAACAGCGTTAGGTCCATGGTCAATTTTAGCAAACCCTCCCGCTGATCTTAAAGCATTGATCCCAAAAGAAGAACCAAGCGATACACCACAAGTACTTTCAGCTCCTAATATTGTCACGGTAACTAAGCCGACTGAGCTGGTTGTTTCTGATGGTCAAGCTAATTGGACGAGTTTAGTAGGTGGTAAATTACTCTATGTTGAAAATACAGAAACACCTTGGTTACGTGAACTGGCCAGTGGTGATATGTATGTGTTGTTATCAGGTCGTTGGTTTAGCAGTAAAAGTGAACAAGGTCCTTGGGTTTTTGTTCGTGCTGATAAATTGCCGCAAAGTTTCAAAGAGATCCCGCCTGAATCTGCTATTGGTGGTATTAGAACTTCCGTTTCTGGCACTGATGAGGCGGAACAAGCGATATTAGATGCTCAAATTCCTCAAACGGCTGCGATTAAACGCAGTGAAGCTAAGCTGACGGTAAGTTATGACGGCGAACCTGTTTTCGAGAAAATAGCTGACACACAAGTTGAATATGCAACTAACACGTCAGCGCAGGTCCTTAAAATTTCAGGTAAATATTATGCGGTTGATAACGGTGTTTGGTTTGTTGCCTCAAAACCTAAAGGGCCTTGGCAAGTTGCCGATGATATTCCTCAAGAAGCGATAGCCCAAATTCCGCCTAGTTCACCTATGTATAATACAACTTATGTCACCGTTTATGATTCCACACCCGATATTGTGTACGTAGGTTACACGCCAGGATATATGTGGTCATATCCATATTATGGTGTACCTATTTATGGTACTGGTTGGTATTACCCGCCTTATTATGTTGGCGGTTGGTATTACCCTAGACCACCAACCTGGGGATTACATGTGGGTTATAACCCATGGACGGGTTGGAATGTTGGCGTAAGTTGGGGGAGCCCATTCTTTAGAGTTGGCGTTGTCTGGGGAGGTGGCTATCACCACCATCCAAGACCTTGTTGTGGCCGATATTATGGCGGTGGCTACCGTGGTAATACCAACATAAATATTAATGGCAATGTGAATATTGGCAACTCGGTGAGTATTGCTAATCGCGGCCACGCAAAGAAAAGAATTGCAGCTAATCCAATTAATAGGGCGGGGGGAAGAATTGCATCGGGTCATCGCACTAATAATTTATACAACCAAGGTGTCAATAAAAAGCGTAATGCGATCAAACAGCCATCGACAGGGAAAATAAACAGAGCAAAAGTTGCTCCGAAACGAGCTAATAATGTTTATGCCGATAAACGTGGTGGTGTTGTGCGTCACGAAAATGGTCAGTGGCAAAATCGTAGCAATAAAAATTGGAAAACTGTACCGAAACAGGGAACACTGAAGTCTCCCTCTTTTCCAAATCAACAACAGCGTAACCAGCAGATAAATAGGCAAAAGTCGAATAACCGTTCATTTGATCACAAAACAATGAATCGTGATTTGCATGGTCGACAAATGGGTAACATGTCGCGAGGAGGTCACCAACCTATGGGTAATGCGAGACGAGGTAGATAATTTACTCAACTATACCCAAACTACCTGAAGGTTCAGATTTCTGCGGGAATTAGAAATGTCTTTAGGCAAGGCATTGATTGAAGAGAATAGTTATTCTATTGTTTAAATCAATAACGTCGGATAAAGCGTTTCTAAACCAGCCCTGTGGGGACGCCTGAGCAAATAATGTTCTTCGTTACCTCCTTTATTAAGGGAATAACCCTTAATAAAATGACGTGCCTTGATCATGAATCGCTCAAGCGTCCTGAAATACACACCTTCAAGTGGCTTGGGTATATATGATCCGCGCTATAAAATAAATGGACAGAAAGCCTTAGTTACTTGATTAAGGCTGTTAAATAAAACTAACTAAAAGGAAATAAGCATGAATAATCAACAAAGTCTTAAGCTGAGCATTATTGCTTTAGCTGCATTAATGCTGATCGGCTGTAACTCAACTAACCCGACTAATGCACCGCAAGTCTCACCAGAAGGTATGGAGTTAAAAAAATCAACGAGCTCAACTATTGCTTATACAAAAGAAGGTATCGATTTCTCAGAGTATGACAAAGTACAAATTCTACCGAGTGCTGTTGCATTTAAAAAGAATTGGAAGCGTGATTACAATAGAGAGCAAACATCATTATCTACAAGAGTCAGCGACGCAGATGTCATTCGTATGAAATCCGATGTTGCTAAATTATTTGATGAAGTGTTTAAAGAAGAATTTGGTAAAGAAGCTAAGTTTCCTATCGTCGATAAAGTGAGTTCAAAGACCTTAGTTATAAGGCCTGCTATTATCAATTTAGATGTTGCCGCGCCGGATATTCAATCGTCGATGAATGTAAAAACCTATGCGAGCGAAGCTGGCCAAGCCACGTTATTTTTAGAGTTATATGATGGTGTCAGTGGTGAGATACTAGCTCGCGCTGTTAGCGCTTCAGTAGCAGGAGATAATAGTTATCATCAGTGGGCAAATCGTGTTACAAACCGCGCAGATGCTAAGCGTATGATCAGAAAGTGGGCTAAAGCATTGAGAATTAAATTTGATGAAGCCCACATGCCAAAAAGTAACTAGGTAACGGGTCAAGAATCCCAATGAAAAATAGCCTGGTAACATTTTTAGTATTTACCCTTGGGATGCTCATTTTAATTAGCTCACTGTGGTTATTTATGAGTACCTCAGTGCAAGCTAAACCGCCCAGTAAAGTTAAGTACTCAGTACAGCGACAAGAAAATACTAAAAAGCGTGAAAGTTTAGTCTTGCCCTATGCATTTAGCACCGATGATTTAGGTTTAGTTTTCGGTGTTGGTGCTATGGCTTCAGGTCTGTATCAAAAACAAATGACGATGGGCGGAACTGTTTACAGCGGCGCAGAAACTAAAGGCTTGGGCGCTGGGCTTTGGAATTATCGTCTTTTAGGCAGTAAACGCTTTTTTGTTAGCGCTATTGGTATGATGGGGCAGTTCCCGCTATTACGTGCATACTCACCTTTGCCTGAAGTATTTACTCCTGAGCCTCGCCCCGGTTCTAATGACTCTAGCTTTGATGATTTCATTCAAGGCAGTGGCTCAAGCAATTGGTGGGAGGTAAGTTTAGAATATGTTTTACCTTGGGGTAGTGCTAAAGAACAAAGTATGGCTCGTTACCAATTAAGCGGTGGGTTATTGAAAGATAATATAGAGCAGCCCAACTGGAATCCACTAACAACGGGTACCAGTATCATTATTGCGAGGCAATTTAATCGTTATCAGCAATATAAAAATAAGAGTGGTGAGCTGTCTGGCGCAGTCCATGCACTTGAATTGGGTATGCTTTACGATAATACTGATTTTCCGGCTAACCCTAGCATAGGAAGTTCACAATATATTGCTTATAGTTATAACCCTCAGTGGTTAGAGTCCAAAGAGCAGTGGGATTTTGTTGAGATGGAAGTGAGTAAGTACTTTTCTCTAGGAAAAAACTCATTTGCGAAACAAAACATTATTGCGCTTAACGCTTGGTTGGGGTATTCACCAAGTTGGGAGGTTATTTATGATGATGCAGGGAACACCCAAGCCATCAATAATGCGCCTTTTCTAGAAGGTGCAACATTGGGTGGCATGTATCGCTTGCGAGGATTTAGACAAAACCGCTTTCATGATAAAGCCGTTGTCTATGCAACAGCTGAATATCGCATGACTTTAGATTATAACCCAACAGAGAATGTACGTTGGTTACGATTTCTAAAGCTTGATTGGTTACAAACCGTTTTGTATGTTGAAGGAGGACGAGTCTCACCAACTTTTAATAGAGATACACTCTTTTCTGATTGGAAGTCTGATGTGGGCATTTCATTAAGAGCTTTGACAGCAGGTATTGTCGTGCGATTAGACTTCACTCGCTCAAACGAAGGGACAAGTACTTGGTTGATGATAGGGCATCCTTTTTAGTTTATTGACTTTAGGTTGTAAAACTGAATTTTTTTGGATATTAATGTAGCGTTCTGGACAAAAATAAATCAAACGCATGACTTTTTGAAAAAAAACAAGAAACTTCAAGCTTTTCTGTTGACAGGTTTTACGAACTGCCTATAATACGCCCCCGAAGAGACGGACGATTAGCTCAGTTGGGAGAGCACCGCCCTTACAAGGCGGGGGTCACTGGTTCAAGCCCAGTATCGTCCACCACTTTTATTTATAAACTACAAACACCTAAAACAAAAAATTAAAGCACCTTCTGCTCTTTATCACCCGCACCGAATCACTAATTCATGTCCAGTGTCTTACAGCAAATTTATTTAAAACTAAAAATATTAAGTCACACACTTATAAAAATTCTGGAATAACTAAATGTTTCTTTTCAATTAAAATTACTCGGCTTAACTAACGATGTACCTAATACATAATAAATGCTAGTTTTGTGCTAATTCGACTGAAATAGGGTTTTCACGTGTTTAAATATTTCTTTTCTTTGAGCTTATTGTTATTCATCAACTTAAGTTATGCAACCGAACTAAAGCCAGTATCTGAAAAGCCTAACATTATTGTCATTATGACAGATGATCATGGCCAATGGGCGCTAGGCTCATACGAAAAACGCATGAAAACACCTAATTTAGATTACTTAGCTGATCAAGGCGTTATATTCGACAATGCTATGACGCCGGCGCCTGTTTGTTCGGCTGCTCGGGCGAGTTTTCATACCGGTAAAATGCCTTCTCAACATGGCGTATACGATTTTTTATCTGAAGGTAAAGGTTACGAAAATAAATGGTTGGTCGGTGAAAAATTTCTGGGTGAGCGATTACAAGAGAATGGCTATCGCACAGCATTATTTGGTAAATGGCACGCTAATGAAGCAAGTCCAAAACCTGTAGCGGGGTTTGATCACTGGCTAAGTTATGATGCGTTAAAAGCCGGTTGGAAAAACCAATACAAACATAGAGGGAGTGTTTCTTTTTCAAAAAATGGTCAACCATTTGAATATACAGGTGTACAAGCAAGGTTTTTAACGGCTGAAGCGATTAAATTTATTGACCAAAAGAATAACAAACCATTTTTTATTAACTTAAATTATGTCGAACCTCATGCACCTTTCGAAGATCTTCCAGAGCGGCTTGTTAATCTTTACCGCCCTATTGCACTTGAGATGATACGCGACGGGGGTAATTCTGACCTTATGCTTGGGAGTAATTATTCATCAGTACCCAAAAATCATCCTGAAGCACTGGCACAGTACTTAGCGGCGATTAGCCTTATTGATGAACAGCTAGGTCATATTATGGATGCTTTGGAGGGACGTGACTTATTAAAAAACACCGTTATTGCGTTTGTTTCTGATCATGGTTTATTAATGGGCCAATATGGCTTGTATGGCAAAACAAATGCTTCATTTCCTTATAACTTCTATGAGGAAACCATACGTATACCTTTTATAGTTTACGGGCCAGAAGCACTTATTCAAGGCAAACAATCCCGTGGTGAATTTGTTGATTTACTCGATTTACATAATACAATTTTAGATTTTTCTGGCGACAAAAGTTTCACTAAAGCACAAGGCCCAGGTCGTTCAATTAAGCCCTTACTTAAGGCAGAACGTGTAACAAACTGGAAACGCTACCAAATAATTGAGCGTGGCAATGCCCGCATGATTACCGACGGCCAGTGGAAATTGGTCCGTTATTACAAAAAAGACGCTAGTGTTATTGATCATTGGTATGATTTATCGCATCCCATGAAAGAGCGGTTTATTACTGAGCCCCCTCGTAAAGCAATTGTCTTGAAGATGACAACTGAACTAGATGCGTTCTTTGAAAAATACAGCGACCCAGCTCATTCAGGTAAAAATATTTGGCAACAACCTAGACCTAATTTCAATAGTGAAAATCTGATGGAACAATCTTTATGGCAATAGTTTTTGTTTAAATAACCTTGCACTTGTCGATATAATTTAAATAAAAACAAGCTCTGGAGAGCGTTTATACACAGGGCATATTTTAATGACTTTGTGCCAAATATTTTCTTTGGCATTTGTATTACCTACATACTCAGCCAACCAGGCTAAATGAGCTCTGGCTTGAAGGCTATAAGAAGCCTCTTTTTGAATAAATTGAGTAACTTTGCTACTAATATCAATTAATAAAATGTTGTTTTTAGATAACTTGTGCAACTTTACTTGGTAATACAATTTAAATAGCTCGTCGCTAAGTACGGCATTTTTTAAAAGTTCGTCACGCTCAAGTTGCCTTAATGCTTTTGTATAATAAAAAGCAGCGTTTTTAGGTTGTTCTAGCCTCAAATATACTTCTGCTAAACTTGCCCATGTTTGATGAATAGAGATATCAGGTTGTTGCTTTATAGCATGCAACTTTTGTTCTAATGCTTGTTGGTATTGATGTTGAAATAAATAAACTGTGCCTAAATTCTCATAACCAAGATAATTATCTTTTACGTTTTCAATCAGATCATGATAAGTATTTTGGGCTTGTTCTAGCTCATCGAAACAAAGTTGCATTGTACCTAAGTTAGCTAATATAACCTCATGCTTTACCACGTTAGTCGCTGCGAGATAATATTTTTTTGCGTTATAAATATCGCCAACACTAAAGTAAAAGTTACCTAATGTATTGTAAGCACGCCAATGGTTGTTTGCGAGTGAAATAGCCTGAGAAGCATACCCTTCAATATATTGGGTTAAACCTTCTTCTGATGAATAACTGCGATTAAAAACGAAAAACATCTCTGCTGCTACTGCCAACAAGTCAGCGTTATAAGCGTTGTTAAGTTTGAGGCTTTTTATCAACTCAAGTGCTTTAGGTATTTCTCCTGTTCTAGCATAAAGCTCTGCTTGAGCACTTTTTAGTGAGCTACTATTCGAATTTACTAATGCTCCTTTTTTGCAGAATTTAGCCGCGTTTTCAAGAGTGGCTGTTTCATCTTTCATCCAACTTATACGAACATAAGCTCGGCATAATTCAGCCATTGCATCAACAAAGTTGTTATCTAAAGTTATCGCTTTTAATAAATGTGATATCGCCTTTTTGTAGCTTTGAGCACTATGACTAATAAAAAGTAAATTTTTACCTGATAGATAATAGTTAAGTGCTTGCTCTGATTGAGATAACATTGCATTAATAGGCTCACCATTTATAAACTTTATTGTGTTTTGGGCTAACGCATTTGTTAAGCTGGCACTAGCTGCTTTCATCTCTGTTGGTCTTATTACTTTTTGCAATAATATTGATGTATGCGATTTAGAACGAATTTTAGCTTGAATAATTTGATAATTTTCACCAGGTGTTACTGAAAAAGAAATTACTGCATGTGCTTGCCATTTTATTAATGCCGCTTGGGCTGAAATACTCTCGTTAAGCACTTGTGTTGGCATAATGGCACTAACCTCATCATTGACTTCAAAGTGTTCAACAAAATTTTGAACTAAGTCGGTCATTAATTGATGAGGTTGCACTACGATTAATGTTTTTCCTATTGCACTATGAATACGTGTACTTTCTGGTAAAACATTGTGTTGATGTATAAATAAGGCTGTTAGCACCAATGAAAAAAAAGCTAATAAGATCAAAATAACATTAGTCTGCCAAAATTTCGCTTTCTGGTAAATTGAGCTTTGCTTAGCTGAGGTTATTAACGAGGCATTGTTGGGGATATGTGCGGTATTTTCAGTCGCATTTTTAGCTAAAAGGTTTGGCGATTGGTTACTTATCGTATCATTAAATTGGCTATCATCTTTTGCCAAATAAATTGTATGCGCTGCTACGTTAAGTGCTTTTGCAACTCTCGCTAAGTTATGCGTAGAAACACCTTGCTCACGAAACACTTTATTCACTAAATCTTTCGGGGCTTTACTTAACCCTTCATCGATCAAAATTTGTTGAGCTAAAGCCGCTTGAGTGTCGAAACCACGCGCTAACATTGCAGCTTCTAATTTTTCTCGAGACGCCTTTATACCTCTTTTACGCTTTCTAGGTTCCATGGGTAAACAATTATCCTAGTGATTAGTTTAAAACTCACTAATAAAGTCTAGGTAGTGAATACTTCTTTTGCACGCTTCAAGGCCAATTAATCTTTACTGAATTTAGTATTTTTTATTTGTAAGTTTCAATAATTGCCTTCAACAGACTAATCGTCAGTTAACGCCACTTAAGATTCATTAACTGCATATTTCACTTTTAAGGCTTTGTATAACTTTATTAATTGCCGTATATCTTTTGTGAGGCACTGAAAAATCTTCACTTCATTAACATTAATTTAATCGGCCTAAATTAATGGATGAAAACTCCTGTATGGACATTGAGAGGGATAATATGAAAATTCAAAAACACTTCACCACAGCTATAATAACGAGCACACTTTTCTTATTAACCGCATGTAACAGTACTTCGAATAGTAGCGATGATACTTTAGGCTGGGGAACACGAACAGTGTTGTGTACCGGCGGTGGGCTTGTTGGTGGCTATGTTGGAAAAAAGCTTGCAGAGAAATACTTTGAAAAAACGGGTTCTAAGTATAGTGCTGAGCAAATTGAACTGTATACCAAAGGTTTTCAACTGGGTTTATTTCTTACCTTTTGCAAAATAGCTGATTATGCTGGAAATACTATATATAAAAACCTTTCTGAAGAAGGTGAAAAGCAAAGACGAGAGCAAGTATTGCAAGCTGCAGCATCTGCACAAACAACAACATACAAAGACCCTAGCAACCCTAATTTACATGGAACAGTTAAACCGATTAAAACCTATGCTGAAAGTGCTCTTAATCGTGAATGTGTTGATATTGAAGATACGTTAGCAGATGGTAATAGTTCAGAAAGTGTTTACGTGAAATACTGTAGAAGCCTGCCGAATGGCCCTTACCAACCTGTAACGGTATAAAAACAAAATGCGCTTTCATCATTGGCTAGGATTATTTTTATTGTTTCTATGCTACCCAAGCTTTAGTGCCAATATTACTATAGAGCATAAAGAAAACCGCAAAGTGTTATTTTACAGTGGTCCAGTAAAAGTTGGTGATGCTAGACGTATGCGCTATATGTTAAGCAATAACAGAGTTGATGAGGTATGGCTGAACTCTGGAGGGGGTGTTTTAATAGAAGGAGTAAAAATAGGCCTGATTTTAAGAGAATATGGCACTATGGTTAAGATAAAAAAACAACATCGTTGTGCTAGTGCCTGTACTGTCGCATTTTTAGGAGGAGTAATTCGATCAGTTGAACCTAATGGTAGGTATTTAGTACATGCCTACTCTCGGTATAAAGATAAATTGCCAACCCGTAAAGGAGAATCTCAAGCAGCATTAAAACGTCGAATTACTACCGATCCTAAAGCGTTTCTCTTACAACTATCTAATGAACAAATGCGAAGCATTGCCGTTATGTGGGCAAGCCGTTTATTTGTTTATTATCGTTTAATGATTCAACCTGAACCACGTGCCAAACGCTATACCGTGATTGACTCCACTGAAGAAAGAAATATAAAACGTGCGTTAACGCGATACGGTAATAAAGCATATGAACTTTATCAAACAAAAATACTGAGCAATGATATAAAGCGTATAACAAAAGAAGGTGTTAGTGCTGCCCATGAAATTGCCATGCGCATAGAGCGCGACGCAATGAAAGTAATGCTAACGGGTTTAAAGAACTTAGAACAACAAAACTATTTAAAAAACCGTGCCCCTGAAGCTATTCGAATACTGAGTACCATGTTTGAAAGTCGAATACTTGCAACCAGTGATTTAAGTTTAGAAACGCTCTCAGAATATGGATTTACTAATGTCCCTTTTAGCCAATAACACAGTAAAATATCTAACAACTATTTGCATCATTTGTTTTGCAGGCTGTAAAAGTACCGCTTTAGATAATAATTTAGATACACAAATATTAGCTTCAGGGTCAAAAATTGAATTTAATTGGCAAGACACCCACCCTTTTGCTAAAGATTACGCAAGTCAGCAAATTGTATTAGTTGCAGAATATGTTGAAGTATCGCTTGATGGCGCAACTAAACCCGTAAGACAAGTTATTTCCCGCTCTAACAACCGTTTAACCGAAATTAATAAAAAAATATTTACCTTACCATCAAGCATGCCTTCACGTGTAAATACTCCAAATATTTGCCTGTACTTACAAATGAATCGTCAAGCAATTCCTATTCGCGCAGCTAATAATGCTGACACTGCACGCTTTAGTTACCCTGCGTGGCAAACGTTAGTAGCTGGCAATACAAATCAACAGATTATTTCACAAAACCTAAAAGTGGCTGAAAGAAACTTAACTACGGCTGAAGAAAATATTGATAGAGCTTTAGCACAACAAAATCAAGCTATCGATGATTTTAATGAACAATTATCACATGATAATACAGCACAAAGCCCGATGATATATGACGCCAAAGATTGTCAGCATATTAATGTAAATACAAAAAAATTAATTCAACCTAGAGATATTATTGCACCGAATAAAAGGCAGTCTACTGCATTTAATATATGTGCTGCTCGTGCATACAATAGCGTGAAGTACGCGAAACAAATTAGCAGTAAAAAAATACCTGCGGTTAAATTATTGCCTTTTTCTATTAAATTTAATCAACAAAATTTATCCAAAGTCATCGCTAATTTTGATAAAAACCGATTAGAACAATTTAAAGTTTTCCATCAAACTTACGAACACTTTTTAAAGAACATTGCTCAAAGTTATACACCAGAGTTAGGTAGTAAAAATGATATATTACCGATTAGCGAATATAACTTTCAATTACAATCACAAGCTTATTCTGCTCTTATCTCTAAAAATGCATTAACCCAGGAACAGATTAATATTGTAAACGAAGTTTATAGTAATGAATTAGAAGAGTTTAAAAGTTGTGTTATTGAGGGACAAAACCAACTAAAAACTAAATTTGAAGCATGGGAAATTAGAAAAAAAGCTTATCCAAATAGAATTAAAGCTAGAAAATCTTTTTTAAAAGAAAAGTGTGATAATTTATTCTCGCAAAACAAGCAGCAATTACAAATATTAAAGCGACAAGAAACCGCAGCAGATAAAGAGCTTACAGCATTAAAACAACAGTTTCAGCAATCCAACAATACCATTGCGCTAAGCGATAGCAACCTGATATTAAATGGCAAAACCTGTCAAATTCAATAATATAACCTGAATTCTTAATAAGCAGCACTTGCTCAATGCTCCTTTTTAAGCCATTACCTGCGTTAAAACGTCGATAAATAGTAATATAAGTTAACGTTAATAGATAAAATCATTTAAAAATATTTTATTACGATGAATTAGCTTGCACGACAGCGTTAACTAACTCCGTTATAATAGTTTTTTATTTCAATTTTAAAGCCCCATATGACAGACACTATTCAACATATTGATGTTTCAATTCAACCTATAGAACTATGTAAACTATTAAAAATTGCCAACATGGTTGGTGGTGGTGGTGAAGCAAAAATAGTGATCAGCGAGGGTTATGTATTATTAAATAACGAAGTTGAATTTCAAAAGCGTAAAAAAGTCTACCATGATGATATTGTAGAATTTAATGGTGAAGTTATTCAGGTTAATGTAGTGAAACTTGATAAAGAAGATTCGCCTGTAACAACAAAAATAAAAGCCGAGAAAACACTTACCAAACAAAGTGCGTTTAAGAAAACTAAGAATAAAAAAGCTAAAACCGATAACCAGCAACAAGCTGCTCAAGTAAATGATACTCCCCGTTCAAAACGTAAACCAATTTCTTTTTAAATACATTTTGAGCTCTTTTTATAGTAAAAACTTAAGGTATTTAACCACGAGTTCTTTGCTTTGCAAGAGACAAAAAGAATAAAGTAGGGTCAGATACACATTAAATTTTAGTAGCCTGATCACCTCTAAAACGAGCAACATAGCCAAACTTTGGGCTCAATATTCCCTCTTTACAATTACCCTAGACACCAAAATCAATTAATGTGTATCTGACCCTACTTTATATAAACATATTTATTTAAGAGAAAATTAAATATGCCCGTGTTTTTTATTTCTGTTTTGCTAAACTCAAGGTAATAGCGTAGCAATGTTATAGGCGTATTTATAAAATAATATGCTAATAAAGATAAAAGCTATAATAGGCGCTCAGAATTCAAACAATATTATCTTCTAAACAATACTTGTTTAACCAACTTGTATTTTATAATTTCGACATGTTGGCTTAGGAATGCATTTTAAGCATGGTACTAAATATAAAAAAGTTAACATCGTTTTTTGCCAAACGCCAAAATATTACAGTTAGTCAGCCTTTTATTGCTAAATTATACAAAAATTTTACCCGTGAAATTCAAGCTTGTTTTAATTTACCAACATCCAATTCAGCATTAAAAAAATCTTATAAAGCTCGTCAATATCATGCTGTTGTTCAACAGTTACCATTAAGTAGCCTTGGCAATATGCTTACATCGCTAACGCTAACCTTTTGGGGAGATATAAGTAACACTGTTTTCATCATTTGGTTTATAACGTTATGGTCCATTGCAATGATTAATATTGGACTCTGGATGAAGTTAAGACCTATTAATAAGAATAAACCCCTGCCTAATTATGCCTCTGAAACATTAATTTTTGACTTATCTGCAGCCGCATTGCTACATGTCAGTATGGCCGCCTATTTGTTTGGAATAACCAACGAAGAAGGCCGATTGTTACTCACCGCGGTCATGGCTGCTTTCGTTTCGACAGGTAGTTGGATGTTCTCGTTTTTACCTGCAGCTGGCCTCGCATGGGTATTTATTTTTTGCAGTGGCGTTATCATATTACTACCTAATACCTCTATTGGAAATTATGGGTTTTTGATCATACTGGTAAGCTTTTTTGGTTTAATTTTGTCAACAACAGTATTGGTATGCTCTCGAATGTTTTTGTCTAATTTAGATGCTGAAACCAAAATAGAAAATCAACGCCAAGTCATGGGGCTTTTACTTAACGACTTTGAAGAAAATGCCAGTGATTGGCTTTGGGAAATCAACAAATTTGGTCGCTTGCAGCATACTTCAGTGCGTTTAGCTCAAATGATGAATACAAGCCAAGAAGCTTTAGATGGTAAAGAACTTATAGCTATTATTTCTTCTCGCGTTAATACGAGCGAAGGCACAATAGCCTTGAATCTATTAGAGCGTAAAATCCAAGATAAAAAAGCATTTAAAAACTTAATTTTACCTATCATCATACAAAATAAAAATAGATGGTGGTCTATAACGGCTAACTGATAACAATGGCAAGTTTATTGGTTGGCGAGGGGTTGGCTCTGATGTAACCAATGCTAAATTAAGAGAAAAAGAAATCCTTAATCTTGCTAATACCGATAGCTTAACTAACTTAGGTAATCGTCATCAATTTAATAACGTAATGGCGTCGATATTTTCTGATAGAAAAACTAACACGGCATGTACCTTGATGCTGATTGATCTGGATAGTTTCAAAATTGTTAACGATTCATTCGGTCATACAATGGGGGATCAATTATTACAAGAAGTAGCACGGAGATTAACCACAGTACTTAAACCTGTCTCTTATACACATCTCCGAGCCCACGAGACCTC
>OJHK01000936.1_pt1 | contig 15397 bp, 16 predicted proteins | sample 1595161 | NCBI WGS metagenome assembly OJHK01 (sample SAMN05416842, study PRJEB24817) | seawater metagenome | isolation source: Sea water | place: Canada:Atlantic | collected 2013-07 | reverse complement strand
AAATAGGCAAGGTCATTATGTTGCCCGTGGCACAATAAATGAGACACCAGTCACCTTTTTACTCGACACTGGCGCAACACAAGTATCAATACCCGCCCATATTGCAGAACAGCTAGGCTTAGTTGCACAAGGAAATTATCGAGTACAAACAGCTAATGGCAGTATTACCGTGTATAAAACTGAAATTGCCCAATTGAGCTTAGGTAATATTTTCTTGTATAATGTCGCCGCTCACATTAACCCAGCAATGAAAGCAGATGAAATACTTTTAGGCATGAGCGCACTAAAACAAGTAGACTTTTATCAAACGGGTAAACAATTAATCTTACGGGAACCCCTGTAACAGGAAGAAAGCAATGCTTAGTTCACAGTTAGAAAAATTACAGCAAGATATTAGCAAAACAATCTCTTGGGCCCTTTGTGAAGATTTAGGTGCCGTTGATAATGCTATGCCTCAAGCGAGCCAAGATATTACCGCGATGCTAATTCCCGAAAATGAACAAGCAGTGGCCACTGTTATTACTCGTGAAGATTGTATCGTTTGTGGCGTTGCTTGGGTAAATGAAGTGTTCAAGCAACTTGATGCATCTTTAAATAGAACCTGTGAACAGGCGACAAAAATTACTTGGTTCGTCAATGATGGTGAATCTGTTGCCGCCAACAGTACATTGTTTGAACTTGAAGGTGACGCACGTACCTTATTGACCGGTGAACGTGTTGCTTTAAACTTTTTGCAAACCTTATCCGGCACTGCAACATAAAAAAGCCACTATGTAAAAGAGTTAGCGGGTAGTGATACCAAACTGCTCGATACCCGTAAAACATTACCTGGATTACGTAGCGCACAAAAGTATGCGGTACTTTGTGGCGGTGGCGTAAACCATAGGATTGGCTTATTCGATGCCTTTTTAATAAAAGAAAACCATATCGCTGCTTGTGGTGGCATTAGCCAGGCAGTAACGACGGCGAAAAGTAATCACAGTGATAAAACGGTGGAAGTAGAAGTAGAGTCACTCAATGAACTCGAACAAGCGCTTAACGCTGGTGCTGATATTATCATGCTTGATAACTTCACCCCGGCAATGATAGAGCAAGCTGTCAAAGCAACACGTGGTAAAGCAAAACTCGAAGTCTCTGGCAATATGACTATTGAAATTTTGCAAGAATATGCCAAAGCAGGCGTTGATTACATATCAAGCGGTGCACTTACCAAACATGTTAATGCTATAGATTTATCTATGCGTTTTAAATAATACCAATTCCATTAAATTTATTCCCACCTCAGAGCTATGTCAGAAGAGTTATAACAAATAAAATTTGTGTAGGTATAGTCGTTCTATATCTAAAAAATTTATGCAGTTATTGCTTTTATGGAAAGCTCCCAAGGGCGAGTTTAAAAGGCTTACATACTCTGTTATTGATTTCGCCAAGGGAATAACCATTCTCTTCAATCAATGCCTTGTCTCTAAGCCTTTTAATTCTCGCTGAGTGGGAAATAACTTAATGGACTTGGTATAGCAGCTACGATTGATGAAAAAGCGGTGCGCATTTTATGTTTACCGCTTTTTTTATGCAAAACTCCCCAAAATAAGTGCAGTTACATCCCCATTAAGCCCCAAACAACGGCGACTAGTCCAGTTAGCAGTATCATAAAGCTATATATGGTGGCAATAACGCTGAATTTCACCAAAGTAAAAAAGTAACCTTGCCTATAAACTTTTTGTTGCATTAAAAATAAATAAACCGGTATCCAAAGTAATATCACACCCGCAACAAATCCCGTAAAATTAGCTAGGCTCGAGTACGTTGGTTCAAGATAAGCATCAATAACATCAAGCACTTCAGAGAGCAATATTGCTATAAAAATAAAGCTGTGACTATGTAAAGCTACCGTCAAATGCTCCATGTATAATCGCTTTGAGAAAATAAACATCACTTTTAGTAATACGGCAAAAAGTGGCAGTAAAATAAACATCAATTGAGGAAGCTTTCCGATAACTTGTTCAATGAGTGGACCGGTATCAGTATTGAACGCTTTTTCAGCTTTCTCCGTTAACTCCTTGGCAAAAGCATTTACTTTCTTATTTTTCTCATCTGACAAAAAGTCAAATGATAAGGTACCGTCATCATTATTCGCTATCTTTATACCTTCGTTATTTTGAGTGCCATCTTTCGCTTTCAATCTGCTGGCAATCAGAGAATCAAACCGCGCTTGCTCATCCGCGGGAAGCTCTTCTTTAATTTGATCAAACTCCAACTCAAGCAGCTCTCGAGTAAGTTTGATAATCTGTTTATTATTTCCCAAGCTATAGTCACTATTCAAATCATCAAGATAGACGTTAAATTTTGCGATATCGGCATCTAATGTTGAAATATTATCACTAACGTCATTGCTTGCTTCTTGTTTTTTTTCAACCGCAAGTTTCTCAGTTTGTAGGCCTTTAATATGGCTTTTCACTTGGGTTATAAGTGCTTGTTTGTCACTAATCGTAATGGTTTTATTATTATCGGTTGCGATAAAAAACTTTAAGGTAAGAAAAAAAATAATACTAATAAATAAATATAAGCGTAATGGTGGTACATAATGCACCCTTCTCCCAGCAAAATATTCATTCGTTAAGAAAGCAGGTCTTGTTAATAAAGGAAAAAGAGTTCGACTGGCACGAGAATCAAAACTAAAAATATCATCTAATAGGTGCATGATAACCACCCAAAAGTATTTCAATTTCGAATCAGCTTCTTGTCCACAATTAGCACAAAAAGGTCCATTTAACGGCAAATGGCAATTTTCACAGCTTTGAATGTCCTCGATGGGGACGCTTACCACATTATTTGTAGGTTCTGTTTCGGTTAACTCTGTTGTTGACATAATGAATAATTATTGAATAGCAATAGACAACAAAAGCATAACACTATGTGAATATAAAGTTACAAAGTAATTAAAAAACTTAAGTAAATAAGATGTCGCAATTGATCTATTCTGCTAAATTGATAATTGAGATAAAGGATCAAATCACTGTATTTCAACTAACTCTAATAATACAGGTCAACTATGCTTAGACATGATGACCAATAATACACATTGAAAATATAGCCAAAAGCAGGAGAATTGTAATGGCGTTTGAAGTTAAATTTGAATTAACCGAATCAGACTTAGAGCATTTCCGCGATGTTATGCGTAAAGCGCAAGCAGGAGCTGAACAACTTAGTGAGCAAGAAATTCTCGCTAACGCTAAAAAGATTAGTCAAAACATAAAAGCTAATGTACCCGAGTTTGTTCGTGACCGTATTCAAAAGCTAGAGACTTTCGTAGCCATGATCGAAGATGATGAATGGCAGATCCCAACTGACGAGCGTACTGAAGTATTAAGTGCTTTAGCGTATTTTAGTAATCCTGAAGATTTAGTACCTGACCATATCCCGGTATTGGGCTTTTTAGATGATGCGATTATGATCGAACTGGTTGCTGAAGAATTTAAAGATGATTTTGAAGCCTTCGAAGAATTTTGCGCATACCGTCAACGTGAAGAAGGGCGTAGTGGGGATACGGCAATTACTCGTGAAGAATGGTTAGATTCAAAACGTCACGAATTACATAGTAGAATGAGAAGTCGCCGCTCATCTAGACGAAGTGGTCGCTCTTCATTTCGTTCTGTATTTTAAAGTAAAAACTGTTACCGCTATTTCTCTTTAATCAATAGTCATGGCAGTAAGCTATAAAAATGACAAAGTATTTTCTTTGTCATTTTTTACCATTCCATCAGCAGCTCAGCTTAAAGATCACTTGGACGGCCTGCATCACCTTGACTATAATCACACACCCCTTGAGAAAATATTGTACGTAAAGACGCTAACTGTTCAGCGAGATCTATATCTGCATACATACCTTGCTCAATCGCTTGTTCAAACGAAATTTTATGACATTTGAAAACGCTGCCCTGCCAAGGACCTTCGGCTTGAATACGGCTATTTGAAAAAATAGCATAGTGCTCAGCACATAGACCTCGTTTTATTACTTTTTTACTATGATCAAGATTATTCCAATTGCCATGCCAAACATTGTCTCCTTGCGCGACTATACTGCCCTTATCATCAAAGCAAGTATCTTGTAATTGTACAGGTCTACTTTGAGTAGCATTGAGTTCTGGAAATTCTTTACGTTTTAATAGCCATGAATCCATCATATCAAAAGCTTGATTTGTTGGGTCGAAATCACGCTTTGCCACCCAAATAACCTGATTATCATAATGACCATTGGCTTGCTGCAAACGCAAACGCGTACTAAAAGATGCCGACATATGATGCATATCCAATTTTTCTTCTAGGTAATGACGCACATCAATAATCGGTAAATCTAGTTTCCCAATAAAAACCTGTCCGCCCCGATACGCTGCTTCAATGGCGTTAAGTGAAGCACTGCCTCGAGGTGCCAATTCATTATCAATGACTTGCGTTATATTATCGCTGCCCCATAACGAAATCCAAAATGGCATTTTACGGCCAAAGGGAGTCACAATGGTTTCAGCCCTCATTTGGTGTTGCGCTTTCCAACTGCCAATATTTTTATTGATATGGACAAATTCAGCTAAGGTTATTTTCTTTTGTTTTAAGGCATGAAGTCCATACTGCACTCCCTCATTATCCCAAGTACTTTCCACTAAACCGTATTTATCACGGCCGAACAACCAAGCCATATCTTCCCAATAATTCCAATTAGTTTGTTCAACAACATCTTCACTATAAAAGTGTCGCAAAAAGCCTTGTCTAGGGTTGTGGATGAAGGTAGATAAACCAAAATAGCCGTTAATACATTCACTATTACCTTGAGGGAAACTCGGCACCATGCCCGCCATAAATTGCGCTACAGGTTGAAGGAAGGCTATTTTTTGTGGGAAATCTTGTAAGCTATTCATCCCTTCAAGTAATTGTCTCTGGTCCCACTGCTGCCAGCGGCTATTATCTTTTGCTCGAAAGGTAAAATAATTATTAAATAAGTCACAATCTAGGGTATAAATTGTCTGACTTAACATATCTGGATATGAATATTGAGGAATTAGGCCATCAAGAATTCCACGGCTATTTTGACCAATAAGGTATTGTGCTAACCCTCCTCCTGATCCGCCGATACCCACAGTGTATACAGGCTCACCAAATAAACTGATAAAGTGGCGCTTTACTCTACGCGCAGTGTCTTCTGCCAATAGCATATTATAGGTATAGCTAGTGCGATTACCGCTTGAGCTTATAATCGCATAGCCTTTTCGCACTTCTGCTAAACGACGAGTAATCGTGCGTGTCGCCTTTTGTCTCCCCTGCCTGAACCCTATACCTGAACCGCCATGAAATTGATAAATTAATTTCTTATTCCATAAAGAGCTCATAGTACGTGTGCCTAGCTCTTCAGGAGTTATTGCCATAGCAATAGTGTAAATAAATCGATTGATACTACCTTGTTCAGCACGAAATAATTGCAAGGGTAGCTGAGCATCTCTTAAAGAGCTTAATTGAGAGAATTGCTCCGGCGAAATTTTAACTAATTTTTCATTATTGTTGAGGTAATAAAACTGTAAATGACTTTTAAATAAACAATCTTTTGAATAACCAATAATATTCGTCGGTAGTGTTATATTTTCATAAACAGGGACACCAAAACCTTCCTGGTTATCCACTAAAGGTTGGCCAATACCGGAATCTATGGTCATACAATAAAATGGATATTGTTTTGGACCTGAATATAAAGAATTACTTGGTCCAACGTCCCCAAGCTTAATCGGAAAATAGAATGTCTCTTCTGGTCGGCTAACTTGGCTGATATGCGGAGAGATTGGCAGTAAATAGTTTTTCTCTGCAGTAGCTAACCGTTTAACTTGGCGATATTGATACGGAGGCTCTGAAGGATAAAGCCAAATGAGGACAGCAATTAGCGTGAGAGTAACGAATATAAATTTTTTCTTTCGCATAACAACACCACCGAAAAAACTCCCCAACACCTACTTTAAATATAGTGGAGATAAATTAGTCCGGTAGAAGTTATTGCACTGAAAAAGTAATCGCTTATTTCAATTTAGCTACAAAGGTTTTTCTAAACTTAGCTAACTTTGGCGAGACAACGGCTTGGCAATATTGGTTTTCTGGATTATTTTTAAAGTAATCGTGGTGATAGTCTTCACCACAATAAAAAGTAACCGCTGGGCTTACTTGAGTCACAATAGAATCATCGAATAACTGTTCTTGATTAATCTCTTCAATAATAGCTAAAGCAATTTCTTGTTGGTGATCGTCATGGGTAAATATTTCAGAGCGGTATTGTGTTCCGATATCATTCCCTTGGCGGTTCAACTGGGTTGGGTTGTGTAAACTGAAAAATATTTCTAATACTTCTCTATAGCTAATAACAGTGCTATCAAACTCAAGTTGTACAACTTCTGCATGACCGCTTTTGCCAGTACAAACCTCTTCATAAGTTGGTGCTGTACTGTGCCCTCCCATATAACCCGGCTTCGCAGAAATAATACCGTTTACCATATTAAGCGCACTTTCAATACACCAAAAACAGCCTCCGGCTAATGTCGCTATTTGTACCGCTTTATCGTTGCGTTGATCTGTCATTGTATCTACTGCCTTAATCATTGTTTCTTTTATGATTTACCTCAGCCTTTTTTGTTGTTAAATAGGCTAAGATGTAATCGTTAACTCATATAATACAAACATTATACTCATATTTAGCCAGTAAGAAATATATGCCACAATTTTTCAAAAGAACTAGCCAAATACAGGCTATTATTGCATTGCGCAGCATTGCAATCGCCATTCAATTACTGTTAATTCTCTTTGTCAATTTAGGGTTAGCATATGAATTACCATGGATGCCATTGGTAAGTGTGATTAGCTTAGAAGTGCTTTTTACCTTCTGTAGCTACCTTTATTATAGCCGTAATCACTTGAGTGAAAAGAAAGCGAGTCAGAGAGCAATATTAGTACAAATATGTGCTGATATTATATTCCTTTCGCTGTTACTCTTTTTTAGTGGTGGCGCAACCAATGCATTTGTTTCTCTGTTACTTATTCCTATCGCGATAGCTGCGGTTACTTTAACGCCATTATTACTGACTGTAGTTGCCTTCCTTGCCATTGCTTCTTACAGTATTTTATTATGGTCATTACCCATGAGTGTTATGCACGGTAATATGCAAGGTCACTTTATTGGTATGGGTATCAACTTTTTATTTTCAGCGCTCGTGGTTGCGATTGTTGTGGGTAAAATGGCGCGTAGTATTAATCAGCAAGAGCTTGCTATTGCTGCTTATCGTGAAAATTTATTAAAGCAAGAGCAAGTTACCTCTTTAGGTGTTGCTTCTGCTCAGGTTACTCATCAATTGGCGACCCCTATAGCAACAGTGCAGCTACTAGCGGATGAGTTAAGCGAAGATTTACCTAACAATGAAATAGTGCTTGATATGCAAAACCAGCTTACTCGCTGCAGAGACAGCTTATCTGATTTTCGTGCAATGGTTTTCGATATAAAAGAACAGGTCATTAAAGCCACTAATTGCCAAGATTTATTTGACGAAATAACCGATAATGTTCGAGTCAATAATCCGGAAATCAGCTTAGAGTTACAAAAAAATAGTGAAGAAAACTCTAATGGAGCCACTATTAATGCTGATGCAGCTTTATTGCCTGCAATTCTCAATTTAATCAATAATGCTATCAGAGCAAGTAAAGCTAATCACAGCAGGACGCTTAGCCTTACTTGCCAAATTATTGAGGATAATTGGCAATTCACTATTCGTGATTATGGCAAAGGTTTTACCTTAAAGAAACTTAATGAATTAGGGGTAAAACCTGTTAATAGTGAACAAGGTTTTGGTATGGCCGTTTTTTTAAGTCATGCAAGCCTTGAACGCCTTGGCGGTAAGTTAGCCCTAACAAATCATCAAGACGGTGGTGCACTCGTTACTTTGAGCTTGCCAATTTCATCTTACAATTAATTATAAGGAAGTGAGTATGCCCAATTCAGCAATAGCTACAGCACCATCAAAACTATTAATCGTTGAAGATGATGTTATTTTTGCCAATACCCTGAATAGACGTTTAACTAAACACGGTTTTGATTGCGTGCAAGTCGATAATAACAATGATGCATTACTCGCATGCCACCGCCACACGCCTGATTATATTTTGCTGGATATGAAATTAGCAGAAGAAAATACCTTATCAATCATCACCCCGTTACGTAAACTACGTCCACAAAGCCGTATTGTGTTACTCACGGGGTTTGCTAGCATTGCTACCGCCGTAGATGCAATAAAGTTAGGTGCTGATGATTATTTATCTAAACCAGTGGATAGCCAAACACTGCTTGCGACACTCAAAGGCAGTAAAGCAGAAACTATCGAGGTCGATAGTCAAAACGAACAAACCTTATCAGCAGAGCAAGTTGAATGGCAACACATTCAACAAGTACTGAAAGCTAATCAAGGGAATATTTCAGCGACCGCTAGACAGCTCTCAATGCACAGAAGAACGTTACAACGTAAATTGCAAAAACGACCTAATTCAGCTTAATCAGGTCTTAAAAATTATAGGCTAGGTGCTGATGAAACCTGATCATCATTTCTTCTTTAGTCGGTTCTATTTCAAGTTCTGCTGCCATTAACTGCATTGCTTGTTCTATTTGATTTAAAAATCGACCAAAGCCGTGGCCACTATTATTTTCAGGTGTTGCCACAAAAACTAACTGAACATTATCGGTTAGTTCACCTGCACTCCATTTGCTGACAATACCGCATGGGCTTTGCTCTGGGTTGTAACCCAACATTTGTAACTCGCCCACGCGAGATACGATTTCATGAATACTGTATCTAACAATAGGTACTAAACCATTGGCAATCAGCGCACCATTATTTAAGTTATAACGCTTTGCTGCCATAGTGAAAACATCAGTCAAATACATATACAAGGGGTTATATGGATCTTTTGAATGGCTATCAATCTCTACTTGTTGCAATAACTCATTACTGATGTTCAAGGTAACCACTGCATAATTCATGGCACTATGGTGACTTGGTACTGTAACTTTTTGGCTGGCGTAACGTTTATCAATTTCACGTAACTTGTGCGCTTGAGTAATGGTACAACCTTTATTCTTAGCAAACAGATCATAAGTCAGATGCTGATGGTCTCTTAAACGCATATCGCTTTTATCTAGGTTAATTTTTTCACAAAACCTCTCCACCACTTGGCTCACTTTACTGTGAAAGCTGGCAGCATTAACTCTGATTTCGTTACCTGTTGCTAAAAAGAGTAAACAAATTTTCTTCGCTCTTTTACTGCCATCAAAAAAGGATTTTTTAAGGTGGTGACTTTCTGGGTTGTAATAAAATAAAATTTGCTGATTAGTTTGCCACTGGTGCATTTCTTGGCTGTATCTTACGCGAGCCAGTTTATCATTGGCGATAAATTGGCAATTATTGAGTTCAACGTCATCAGTAAATTCAAAAAATAAAGCCGATAACTGTTGATAGAAGTCATAGTATGGCTGTGGTTTTAACTCGCTGTATTTTCCTGACAACTGCTGAAAGAGTTCATCAGTCAAAGTAAACTCAGCTAAAATATACTGATTATCACGCACATTACCAGGTAAGTAAGCTTTATGTGCGGCACTGCGTTTTCTAATAATTGACATGTTCATCCCTAAATTGATTACCGCGGTTAACAGAGAGTTGTTAGCCTTTTATGATGGGAGCAGTATAATGAAGGTAAATGAATCTTTTGTGACCGTTATGTGTCACTAATATTACACAAACAAGTTGCTTTAACAGGCTTGATTGAGCAGGAAAACCTAGCCTCATATAACTTTTCATTCGTATTACACCTGCAAAGGACCTAATTTGTTAAACGATCAACAAGCCCTGATTGAAGCAATTAATCAAACCATGCCATTTGGAAAATATGCCGGTAGAAAATTATTACAATTGCCTGAGCCATATTTGGTGTGGTTTCATAGCAAAGGTTTTCCTGAAGGAAAATTAGGACAGCAATTAGCCTTGATGTATGAAGTAAAACTCAATGGTTTAGAAACCATGCTGAAACCTTTATTACGTAATTAGTAGCTTAAAATTACGATTTTTCTCGCGAGAGTTTATGTAATAGTCAGGACTTAAAACAGAAATTTTTTAGAGTACTTTTGTCTATTAAATATACTCTTTATTATATATCGCAATAACGTTTAAACATGAAAGGGTGCTAACAATTTGTTTTGCCAAGACAAACTTTACTGAAGAAAGATAAGCCCTAAATTCTTCTTACTTTCTCCTGATAGTTCTTCCTTATTTTTATACTTTTTCGCTTGCGTCACTTGCAAAAATCCTCTTAAATAACTCGTCGATTGATTAAATTTCATACATCACTAGGTCAATATAAAATTCGATGATCGGCCACTCTATGGTATTAAGTAATAAAAATTCCTCAGGTAAACGAGGGACACTAAATTTATTTATTGATTGATTCATCAAATACTTACAAGGTGGAATAAATGAAAAGACAGAAAAGGGATAAATTAGGTAGAGCGCATTCTAATGGATATCAGGCTGGCCTTGGCGGCAAAACAAAGGAGCAATGTCCTTATCAAAGTGTTGACGCTAAATCGCAGTGGTTAGGTGGCTGGCGAGACGCCATTAGTGATAGAAATTTGGGACTATTTAAATAGATATTAGATAAAGGCTTTATCCCCAAATCTTACTGTTTGGGGATAAATATTTTCAATTCATCGAGTTATATCAATCGAATTAATTAAATCACTCGAGAAAAACGTTGCTGATTAACATGTTTTTTCATGTAAGCATCAAAGCTCATACAAATAATACGAATTAATAAGCGGGCTTTTTGCTCAACTTTAATATAATTTGCATTATTTTCAACTAACCCATCATCAATAAATGTATTTAATAATGGTAAATCTTCAGCAAAGTATTCATCAAAATTAATATTATACTTCTCACTAATGACTTGCTTATCTAGATACAAGTTACACATTAACTCTTGAATGACCTCACCACGTAAAATATCATCTTCAGATAAACTAACACCCTTAATTTGCGCATGTTGTCTTTCTGTTATTGATTGATAATATTCTTTCAAATCTTTTATATTCTGGCTAAAGCTATTTCCAATAGAGCTAATTGATGAAACGCCTAATCCTAATAAGTCACAGCCGCCTCTGGTGGTGTAACCTTGGAAATTACGATGTAAGGTACCATCACTTTGCGCTACCGCTAATTCATCATTAGGCTTTGCAAAATGGTCCATACCGATAAAGTCATAACCAAAGTCACAAAGCGTTTCTATCGCCAACTTCATCAAGGCAAATTTTTCTTGAGTGTTCGGTAACCATTCATCACGTAATTTACGCTGCGCAGCAAAACGACTTGGGATATGGGCGTAACTAAAAAGAGAGATACGATCAACATCCCACTCGTGTGCTTTTACTAACGTTTTAGCAAAATTTTCGAGTGTTTGATGCGGTAAACCATAGATTAAATCTATATTAATAGACTTAAAACCAACAACTTTAGCGTGCTGAATAAAATCACCAATGAACTCGGTTGATTGAACACGGTTAATCGCTTGCTGTACTTTTAAATCAAGATCTTGCACACCTAAACTCAAGCGATTGAAACCTAATGAAAATAAATGTTCAGCTAAGTCCATTTCAATTTCACGTGGATCGATTTCAATACTCATTTCTAGCTCATCTGAGAAATTAAACTTCTCTTTCAATAAAGAAACTAGCTGAGTGATTTGTGCGTGTGTTAAAAAGCTAGGTGTACCACCGCCCCAATGTAATTGCTTAACGGTGTACTCTTCAAATAAAGGAGCCTGTAGCGCTATCTCTTGGGCTAAATATTCAAGGTAAGTATCGGCTTTGCTACGATGGCGAGTAATGACCTTATTACAACCACAGTAATAACAAAGCGTGTGACAAAATGGAATATGCACGTAAAGTGATAATTCTCGATTTTGTGAGGTTTCTATCGCTTTAATAAAATCGTCATGTTTGAAATCATCATGAAACTCTAACGCTGTAGGATAAGAGGTATATCTTGGTCCGCTGGTGTTATATTTATTTAATAGCGCATTATCGAAGAATTGACTTACTTTCATATTTTCTTACCGTTTTATTTAGTGAACGAAAATAGTATAGCCTTTATATAATTTATGAGCATTGATCAAGCGCAACAACAGACCTTAATAAGATCTATTGTTGGAATCAAGGTCCCCTTATGTCGCTAAGGGGTTAGATGGGCAAGTTGTTCAGTGGTGAAAGTATAAAGCTCACCTAACTCACTGACAACTTCATCGTGTCTTTTGTTCAGCGCCGTCATACGTTGGTAATCCTCACGCATACGCTCTTTTTTTGTTAGCGTTTTACGCGCATCAAGAATTGAGAGAGTTTTAATGTCTTCGTACAAACCAAAGATTCCCGGAAATTTATCAGACACTTCCGTCAATGTTTTCAATGAAGACAGTAATACCGACAAGCGCCAGCAACCTTCATCGAACTCACATTGCTCTTCCTGCATAGCGCGTGTAATTAATAAGACACTATCAAACACTTTTTTATCATGCTTATTTAGTGCTTGCTGTTGAGCCAACTTTGCCTGTGCTTGTTGCTCTTTTTGCTGGGCTACCTGTTTTAATAACTTGCCTGCATAAACAGCTAAGGCAAGTACAATGATAACGCCAAGCAATAAAGCATAAAGCCAAAAATCACTCATTGGTGCTACTCTTTTTCTTCAAAATCAGAGAAGTCAGGGCGATCTAATTTATCCCATAATTCATCTTCGCTGTCACTGCCAGTAGATTCAGCGCTATCACTAGAGTCATCATCTTCATCAAAACCTAGTTCAGCCGATAATACTTGATGACGCTCCATTTTCTCGTTGTAGTAATCAACTTCTTGCTCTGTTAAGGCAATATCATCTTCTTGCTTAGCTAGAATATTTTGCAACAACTCATCTTGCTCAATAGCATCAATTTCTTGCTCTGCAGACAAGCCAACAAGTGTATTTTCAACGAAGCGAACACTTGCAATAGCTGAAGACTTCTCACTATTTTGTTTTGCTTTCACTTCGGTAGATTTGTCTTGCTTAGCAACTTTACCTAAAACAATAGGTGTTTTGTTACCAAGACGTGGATCTTTATTACCAGCTTGTTGTTTATTATCCGCTTGGTTTTGCACCGCTTCTTTTTGACGGTTACCTGCTACTTTCCCCGTAGTCTTACGGATGCGTTTCTCAACAGTAGCTAATTCTTGCTTACTTAATTTAGGTTTGGCGGTGGGTGCTCCACCTGGTTTTCTAGATTTTTTTGAACGAGACATAAATACAGTTACTTTTTTACTAATAATGTCGGGCATTTTACGTTATTAATGGTTTAAAAACCTTAAAAAGCAGAAAAAAGACACAAAAAAAGCGCCAAGTGGCGCTTTTTTTGTGTCTTATGAAGTTAAAGACGAATTCTAATCTTTGGGTGAGTATTAATTTCTCCCCCTTTGGAGATAACAGCGATATTATCATTGCAACTTAGTACTGCCACATGAGTATCATGAAAGTCTCTAATAAAATTTAACTTATAGCCAAATTGCGCTAAGCTACTGGCGGCAAATTTTTGTGCCAACGTTAAACTTTCCCAAAGTTTATCTGTATCCTCCAGCACTTCTTGCCGGCGTTCTAACAGGTATTCTCTTTGCATTGCTGCAGCCATAATCTCCCCTCCCTAGACCAATTATGATTTAGATAAGTTTTTATTATTATTATTATTATTACTCGTACTTTGAATGAAATTTAACCTACTTTACATATAACATCAATAGCGATTACACTGTCATCATGAATTAGTTGGTTTTTAATCAAATAGTCTTTTGATATATAAGGTAAAAAATGACGCGTGTATTAGATGAGTTATCAGCATTATTAAAATTAGAAGTCATTGAACAAGGCATCTATCGCGGACAAAGCCAAGATTTAGGCTATAAAGCACTCTTTGGTGGTCAAGTTATGGGTCAAGCCCTTTCAGCAGCCCAAGAAACAATTGCAGCTAATCGCTCTGTTCACTCTCTACACTCCTATTTTTTACGCCCAGGTGACGCTAGTTTACCCGTTATTTATGAAGTAGAAGTCATTCGTGATGGTGCAAGCTTTAGTACCCGTAGAGTGCAGGCAGTGCAAAATGGTAAAGCCATTTTCTACATGACGGCGTCTTTTCAACACGCCGAAGCAGGCTTTGATCATCAAGATACCATGCCCAATGTGGTTGCTCCTGAAGATCTTCCATCGTTTACTGATTACATTAAAGCCAACCAGCATGCTATACCTAAACCTTTGCGAGAAAAGTTTTTGGCTGAAAAGCCCATCGATATTCGCCCCGTTAAGCAATATAATTGGTTACAACCTAAAGCAACAGAAGCGGTCAGCCAAATGTGGATAAAGGCAAATGGCAATTTACCCGACGACTTAGGCATACATACCTATATGTTGGCTTACACATCAGATTTCCACTTTCTACCTACGGCTTTGTTACCTCACGGTGCCAGTTATTGGCAACCCAACTTTCAAATTGCCACCATAGATCACGCGATGTGGTTTCATCGTCCATTTCGCTTTGATGATTGGTTACTCTATTGCGTAGATAGCCCGTCTGCAAGCAGTGGCCGTGGACTTGTTCGAGGCCAGATATATAATCGTCAGGGAGAATTAGTCGCCTCAACCATGCAGGAAGGCGTGATCAGACAACGATAAGAATAATGGTCAGTAATATGGTGGGTAAAAGAAAGCTATGTATTTCGCTTTCTTTTTTCTAGTGCTTTACGCTTTTCAACCGCAAGTGACGTTACCCGCCCTTTAAGTTCCGACTCTAAACCTAACATGAAGTATACTTCAGCCATTAAAAATAACGGCCCTATTAGAAATTGACTCAAGTCATCGACAAAAGCTGGTTTAGCTTTTTCATAGTAATGACCAATAAACTGAATAATCCAGCCAACTACAAAGAGACCTATTGCTATATAGATTAAACCTGGTGTACCGCTAAATAACTGCGCAATATATAAATTAATGAGTATATAAGCCAACATGCCAACGGCTAATAAACGATGTAAAAATATATAGTAAATAGCAACAACTGAAAAAATAGCCATCGCTAAGGTATAGTGCAGAGTAACCTGGGTACTAAAGAGCTCATCCATTGTTATTTCAAAGGCAACAGTACTCAACATCAATGTTACTGCTAACACAATCAAAGGCACGCCAATAAAATGGGTGTTAATGTTTTTCGGATTCAAGTGTACGCTTTTATAACGTGCTAATTGCTCTTCAATTGACTTCATATAAACACC
>OJHK01000933.1_pt1 | contig 15408 bp, 11 predicted proteins | sample 1595161 | NCBI WGS metagenome assembly OJHK01 (sample SAMN05416842, study PRJEB24817) | seawater metagenome | isolation source: Sea water | place: Canada:Atlantic | collected 2013-07 | reverse complement strand
CCGCTATAAATTTAATGAACAATCTGAGTTACCCTCGTAAATTAATTGTACTTGGTGGTCTTTCTCTCCTTTCCTTATTGATTGTTTCAATTTCCTTATTAGTCTATTTATCCGGGTCTATTAGTACCGCTAATCAGCAATTAGAAGGCTTGAAGCAGGCACAAAAAACATCAAGGCTTATTCAAACGCTGCAGCAACATAGAGGAATGTCAGCGGCTGTTATTGCTGGAGTTAATGACAGTGCTGATAAACAGATGTCGGTTAATAAACAAGTTGATGAAAACTTTTTTTATGTTGGGAATGGATTGCCTTCTGAATTAAAGCAAGCAGAAAAATGGTCTAGTATACAAGAGCAATGGCAATATTTAGACGCTAAAGGAGTTACGCTAGCACTTGATGAAAGTTTTAATTTGCATACAGAACTAATTCATAATTTGAATTCTTTACAACTGCAAATCGCTGATTATTATTTTTTATTGGTGATGGATGATCTTGATTCGTATTACTTAACAAATAGCTATTTATTCACTATTCCCATTACCCTCGAACTACTAGGGCAAGCACGCGCGGTTGGGGTTTCATATCTGGTGAATAAGGACATAAAATCGAGAGGGGAAATGATATCACTGTTATCAAATACCGTTATACCGCTTGATGTATTTAAAGAGAATGTCGCAAAGGTTAAGAGAGAATTGATTTCTAATGGAGAAAGCCTTTCGGCTCAGGAACTAAGCCAAAAAATTGAGAGGCATATCAAATTTACCTTAGATGGTATCTTAGCTAACACCACGTCTTTGAGTTCTCTTGAACTTTATAATCAATCGACTTACGTTATTGATGTCGGTTATCAGTTTTTAGATAATTCACTTTCTTTTACCCTAAGCACTTTACTTCACAGCAGAGTTAAACAAGCAAATACTCAATTAATTGTGAGTATAGGTTTTTCATCAGCGTTATTTCTCATTGTACTGTATTTTATAATAGGACTTCATTTCTCAACAATTAGAAGTATTAATTCCCTAACCCAAGTTACCGGAAAGTTCTACGGTGGTGATCTCGATGCTCGTGTAACACTTGATACTCATGATGAGCTCAATAATATAGCGCTCGGATTTAATGAAATGGCCACATCTTTTCAAAACCTGATGATTGATAAAGAAGAAATAAGTTCAAGACTTCGCGCCATCATTGATAATTCCCCCATAGGAATTTGGTTTACAGGAATTGACGGTCGTTATCATTTCGTCAACAAGACATTTTGTAACTTAGCGGGAATAGAAGAAGAGGACATGCTTAATACCCCTTCTGCTAATTTAGCCTTATTATTGGGGGAGGACATAGCTCATCATTGCTTAAATTCAGATAGAGCCGCTTTAGCACAAGACTTTCCCCATGTCTCTTATGAAACGATCCCTCGCTTAAATGCGAAACCATATATTCTTGAAATCACAAAAGTGAAATTGAAAAATGCACGAGGTGAAGTGGTTGGTTTGATTGGCATCAGCAAAGATATTACCAATAAACGTCAGCAGGAAGAAGACTTAAAGTTGGCAGATATCGTATATCAAAATAGCTCTGAAGCTATGATGATCACTGATAGTAATAATGAGATTATTGCTATTAATCCAGCTTTATCTGAAATTACTGGGTATAGCACGAGTGAATTAATCGGTAAAAATCCGAGGATATTTAGTTCAGGCAAGCAAAGTAAAGCATTCTATCAATCAATGTGGGAAGAAATAATACTCACTGGCACTTGGCAAGGTGAAATTTGGAATACTAAAAAAAATGGTGGGGAGTTTCCTGAATGGCTTTCAATCAACACTATTTACGATGATTATGGCAATGTTTACAGACGAATTGCCCTATTTTCAGATATAACGGAAAAGAAAAAGAAAGACGCATTAATATTAAGGCAAGCCAAATACGACAGTCTGACGAATTTACCCAATAGAATGATGTTTATTGACCGTCTAGAGCAAGAAATAAAAGTCTCTCACCGTAAAATGCAAAAATTTGCACTGATTTTCATTGATTTAGACAACTTCAAAAAAATAAATGATACTCGAGGTCATGTCTATGGTGATGCGCTACTTATCGAAGCAGGAAAGCGAATTACCCATTGTATTCGGGAAGTTGATACGGTTGCGCGATTAGGCGGGGATGAATTTACCATTCTGTTGTCTGATATAGCTGATATACATAATGTCGAATCAATTTGTCAGAAAGTCTTACTGGCGTTAAGTGAACCTTTTTATATTTCTAAAATGTACACCTATATCTCTGCTAGTTTAGGGGTAACCATCTATCCAGATGACGCAAGCAGCACTTTGGAATTATTAAAAAATGCTGACCAAGCGATGTACCTTGCTAAGAACCTTGGACGAAATAGGTTTTGCTACTTTACCGCATCAATGCAAGAGCAAGCGCTAGATCATTTAGAGTTAATGAATGACTTGCGTGAGGCTATTAGCTTGAATCAACTCACCGTATTCTATCAACCGATTGTAGACTTAAAAACAGGGGCGATTGGTAAAGCTGAAGCTCTTTTAAGATGGAAACATCCTGTTCGAGGTATGGTGAGTCCGGCAGAATTTATTCCACTTGCTGAAGAGTCTGGCTTAATTGTTGAAATAGGTGATTGGGTCTTTAAGCAAACTGTTCAGCATATTAATAAATGTAAAGAGCAGTTGGGTTTAGATATACAAGTCAGTGTCAATAAATCGCCTGTACAATTTAGAGAATCGATAGATCAATTAGATTGGTTATCCTATCTTGCTAAGAATCAATTACCGGGGGAAAACATTGTTATTGAAATAACCGAAGGTCTGTTGATGAATAACAATATAAGCACAATGGAGCAACTTGCTAAATTAAGGTCTGCTGGTATTGGACTGTCCATGGATGACTTCGGTACTGGGTATTCATCACTATCGTACTTGAAAAAGTTTGCTCTCGATTATTTAAAAATAGACCAGTCATTTACCAAAAATATAACGCCTGGTTCTGAAGATATGATTTTGTCTGAAGCTATTATCACTATGGCTCAAAAGTTAGGCTTAAAAGTAATCGCTGAAGGTATCGAAACAGAAGAGCAAAAGCAGTTACTCATTAATGCGGGCTGTGATTATGGCCAAGGGTATTACTTCTCAAAACCTATCCCCGGAGGTGAGTTTTTGCTTTTACTGACTCAAAATTCGTGTGATTTAGGTATGAAATTAGATGCTACCTGTGAACCTTGACCGATAATAGTTGAAAAATTAATGTTTTAGTAAGCAGTCATCTATAATTCAGTCAGAGCAGAATTGTCAATTCAATACGGTTTTACTTCAAAAGCTTAGGATATTTTAATGGAATCACCTGGACATAATGAAACGGACTTTATGCAAGCAGTTATTAATGCTGCGCCAACGCCTATTTTTTATAAAGATGCAGAAGGTCGGTATTTAGGCTGCAATAACGCTTTTGAAGAATATATTGGTTTAACCCGTAGTGAATTAATCGGTAAAAGTGTCTTTGAACTTTTTGATGACGATTTAGCTCACACTTATTTCAAAGCAGACAGTACCTTATTTGAAGAAAAAGGTACGCAAATCTACGAAGCTAAGGTGGAGTATGCCGATGGTTCGATTCACGATGTTATGTTTCACAAAGCATATTTTCATGCAGAAGGCGTAGAAGGCATTGTTGGCTCAATACTTGATATTACTGAGCGAAAAAAAGCTGAAAAGCTACTAGAGCAGCTTGCATTAACCGATAGTTTGACGGGATTAGATAATAGGTATTCGTTAATGAGGAGTCTCAAATATTCGCTGTTACGTCAGCGTCGAGAGAACTTTTCTTTGGCATTTTTTATGCTAGATTTAGATGGGTTTAAGCAGATTAATGACAGTTATGGCCACCCAGTGGGGGATGCTCTGCTAATATTGGTTGCCAAAAAGCTAAAGAGTCACTTTCGTGAAAGTGACGTTATAGCTAGGGTTGGAGGAGATGAGTTTTCTGTCATACTCGAGGACATTTCTTCTACTGAGTCCTTAAACGTACTAGCCAATAAAATATTAGCTGAATTTGTTGAGCCTTTTATTATTGATAATCACAAATTTACCATAGGCATTAGCATCGGTATCGCGATATCAGCTTCTTGTGAATGTTCATCTGAAGATATCATTAAGCAAGCAGATGCGGCGCTTTACCAAGTAAAAAATAGTGGTAAAGGCAGTTACCTTTTAACCGTAGTAAATTAGATATAATATTCATACAACCTATCGCAGTTTGGACTATTAAAACATTGCCTCTTCCATCTATATATTTTTATCAAATAAGATGGTTACTTTATATGTAGTTGATTGAAATCAGTAAAAAAAGACTTACTTTAGATTATAGTTTAATGAATTATTTATTAGTGTGATAAATATAAAACACTAGGAAATATCATGGCTGCTGTACATCCTAAACTCATTGAAAGTTTAGTTGAACAAACACCAAGAGCAATGATCGCTATGCTAATAGTGTCTTCTGCTTACTTTGGAATATTTATTAAATTTGTTCCATTGACCATGTTAATTGTTTGGTTTGTCTTTCAAATTTTATTGGCTATGTATCGTTTTTATAATGCAAAAATGTTTAAAACATATTTAGCACAGAGGGATCTAGAAAAAATAGAACAGAATGAAGGCTATTTCATGCTTTCTAATGTGTTTCAAGCGAGCATGTGGACAATATCTTCAGCCTTATCTATCGTATACGCACCTCAACCTTATGAGCTAGTTAGCTTAATTATGACCATTGGCATAATAACTGCCGCTGCTCTCTCTATGTCATCACTTTATAAGGCATATTTGGTGTTTTTCTTCTTAATGATAATCCCTCAAATTATTATTATGATTGGTTATGGAGAGCATCAGCATATTGGTTTAGTCGTATTAATTTTTATTTATATTCCCGCCACGATCCTACTTTCGAGAGCCATTTATAATAGCCGTTTATCGAGTATTGAGGCTCATGATGAACTAGAAAAAAGTGTCGATGAATTACATCGATTATCAATAATGGATAACCTTACGAATATATTTAATCGACGTTATTTCTTTGAAATTTCTAATAAATTAATTGCCACAGCATCGAGAGAGAAAAAAGCAGTTTCACTGCTAATGCTTGATATCGACTTTTTTAAACAAGTTAATGATAATTACGGGCACCAAGCTGGGGATTTTATCTTAGTAGAATTAGTAAAAGAGATAGAAACTATTATGCGCAAAAGTGATGTTTTTGCTCGTATAGGTGGAGAAGAATTCACTGTTTTACTCAATAATACCTCACTTAAAGGCGCACAGATTATTGCAGAGAAAATGCGTGTAAAAATAGAGAATAAAGCGTTCAGTTATAACAATGCTTCAATTGATATCACTATTAGCATAGGTATCTCTGAATTAACGACTGAAAACACTTGTATTGAAGATTTATATAAACAAGCAGATAAACAGCTTTATAGTGCTAAAAATAAAGGCAGAAATAGAGTCTCTGTATCAGTAACATAGTTTAGCTAAGAGGATAAATACTTTAATCTCGTATCAAACAGTAAAGATTAAAACCTGATGAAATGGTCTGTTTTATTACCAAGGGTAAATTTTCCAGGAATTCATCCTGACTTTAATATCACCGTCATCAAATAACTCTATTGAATTGGCAATAACATGAACTGGTTGTGGAGTGATTGTTGATGGTTAGCGCCATAACAATAAGTTATTTTGTGTTAAATGCATAATATAGCTTGGTCTATGACGAATATATGAGACAATTTAGATTGCTATCACAATTCAATGGTTCATTATGAAACTTTTAGTTCGTAACCTTTCTCGCTCAACAACCGAGCAAGAACTTCGTATTTTATTTTCTGCCCACGGCACAGTCGCAGAATGTAGCTTAGTTTTAGATCAAGCTACAGCTAAATCAAAAGGCTTTGGCTTTGTTGAAATGCCAAATGAGGCAGAAGCTAAAGCTGCATTAACTACTTTGCATGAAACAAGAGTTGCTAAGAATAAGATCCGAGTAAAAATAGCCCAGTAGCGTTATTTTTAAAATCAAAAACCAGCGTCTTAGCTGGTTTTTTTATGTCTCCTATTTAATCTTTCCATTTTCAGAATAATGATAATAACGCATATTTTGACTGTTCTAATGTCGCCCATACCGTTCTATGTGATCACTTCTTTATACTGAATGGTATAGCCCCTATTCATAGGTAAAGGGCATTGATGATTCGAGATACTTAATCACAAACTATTTTTTGATTGCTACGCGTTTCATCTTGACCATCTTTATTGTTATCTGTCGTTGCGTAAAACCGACCTGAGCGAGCGATCACTATTGCTCTAGATTTTTCTTCATATCCCTTTGGGCAATATCTTAGCGTACCATTGCTTAAACCAAATAAGTGGCCAGTTGCCTGATATGTTATTTTGTTTCTATTCGTCGCGTATTTTAATATATCTCCAGAATTTATAGAGCTCTTTGTCGCAATCAAGAGCTCATTGTTGGCGCTATCAAGTATCTGATTGTTATTATTATCAACAAAAACGGATAGTTCTTCATGCCAATCTGTAGAACAAGTACCATTATCCTTTAATGGGCAAATAATAACATTAGACTCTGTATTTATTGCGTGATTTCGTGCCGCGAGTAACAAACGAGATAGACGTGATATTTCATTGTCGACCCGTAATTGCACAATGAAATCATTGAAGCTGGGTAAAGCGATGGTAGTGAGTATAGAGGTTACTCCTATACCGACCATCAGCTCAATCAATGTCATTCCTGTTGCTAATTGATGAGAGATATTAGACGTTATTTTTGGTGTGTTTTTGTCACAACTAGAGTGAGTATAAAGCATAAAAAATCCATTTTTATTAACTGCCCTGTGTTATTCAGTTATAGATAATAAAAATGGATTATGCGAAGTATTAGAAGTCTTTTAAGTTACGTTTTATCGTAGATTGTTGGTATTGCTTGTCTTTTATGTTGAGTTTTTTTATAAATGTTGATGATGTGTTCACTGACTGCAGCAGTTACTTGTTTACCTTCTAAAAAATTATCCAATTGCTCGTAGCTAATACCTAAGGCATCTTCATCTGTTTTCCCTGGTTCGAGTTCTTCTAAGTCAGCAGTAGGTGCTTTATCTACTAATATACTTGGTGCCCCCAGCGCTTTAGCTAGCGCTCTGACTTGTCTCTTTGATAAACCAAAAAGGGGCGCTAAATCGCAAGCACCATCACCCCACTTAGTAAAAAATCCTGTAATGTTCTCTGCGCTATGATCTGTCCCTATAACTAAAGCACCAATTATTCCGGCAATATGATATTGGCTTGCCATACGCATTCTGGCTTTTGCATTACCTTTAGAAAAGTCAATTTGAGCATCGTTAGCTGTTAAAATTTCAGCCTTGCTCATTGCTTGTAATACTTCATGGTGAATACCATCAGCAGCGCTAAGTACGTTGGTGGTTAAACAGTGGCTAGGCTGAATAAAGTCTAACGCTTGTTGCGCGTCCTCTTCATCTGCTTGAATACCGTAGGGTAAACGAACTGCAATGAATTGATAGTTTGTTTTATTACCACTCTCACTTTGCTGTTCGTTGAGTTCGTTAATCGCAAGTTGAGCGAGACGTCCACAGGTTGATGAGTCAACACCACCGCTGATCCCTAGCACTAAATTACTTAGTCCCGACTGGACTAATTGTTTTTTGATAAAGGCAACGCGTCGGTTTATTTCAAATTGAACATCAATTTCAGGTAAAACTTTCATTTCGGCAATGATAATTTGCTGATCCATAGGGTTTCCTAGCTAGGCTTGAGTGTTAATACCAATCGAACTAATTTATTGCTCACTTAGCGAGAATTAAAAGGCTTATAGGCACGGCATTGATTGAGGAGAATGGTTATTCCCTTGTTTAAATCAATAACGCTGTATATAAACCTTTTAAACTCGCCTTTGGGAACTCATTAGCAAACTGATAACATCACAAAATGAATGAAATATAGACTAACTATGTTTAATTCATTATGTTTGTTCTAAGCTCGCTAATATAGTTCTAAGTTGGTCAATTAATTAATTCGTTTGGTATAAGTATGTAATTTTTACTAGTTTAACAAAATTAAAAGCCAATTGGATATTGCTAAATTGCAATAAACACGCTGTAATAACTTTATTATTTAAATCAATATAACTTTAACTGACGAGCAACGCAGATGAAAAAAATAGAAGCGATTATTAAGCCATTTAAAATGGATGATGTAAGAGAAGCCCTGGGTGAAATTGGTGTCACAGGTATGACTGTTTCTGAGGTTAAAGGTTTTGGCCGTCAAAAAGGTCATACTGAGTTGTATCGAGGTGCTGAGTATATGGTCGACTTTTTGCCTAAAGTGAAATTAGAAATTGTCATTGCTAAAGAAGATGTTGAGCGCTGTGTTAATGCTATTTTAGAAACCGCGCAAACGGGAAAAATCGGAGATGGTAAAATCTTCATTACTGATGTTGAACGTGTCATTCGTATCAGAACGGGTGAAGAAAACCGAGAAGCTATTTAGTTTGTGTTTACTTGTGTAAGGCGACTGTAATGACTTTATAGTCGCAAATCTTTACTATCTTCCTTTATCCGCCAAGTATTTACTCCCATCATACTTGCATAAGATTTCTCTAAGCAATAACCATTTGGTTTATCCATTATATCAAGATAGTGATACTAGTGAAGCACACACTTTGTGCTAAGACTTAAGTTTTTTATCGCTATAAAAAAAGCTAAATTACCGAGGTGATTTAGCTTTTTTTTTGCACTAACCTAAGGTTAGTTTCGGTTATGCTAACTAATTCATTAATTTATTATTTGGGTAGTTAGCAGCAAGTACTTGCATAGCATTTTTCTTCAAATCTGTTAGGCCAAGCTTATCGTAACAATCAATCATTATCTCTAAGGCTTGTTCGATTTCTGGACTTGGTGAAAAATACTCAACAACGTAGCGAGCACGGTTAGCTGCAGAAGCATAAGCTTCTCGCTTTATATAATATTTAGCAACAGCAATTTCATATTGTGCAAGGCGAGATTTTATTGAAATCATGCGTTTACGTGAGTCTGCAGCGTATTTACTGTCAGGGAAGTCAGTGACTATACTCTTAAAGTCATTGAAAGCACTACGTGAGGCTTCTGGATCACGATCGGTACGATCTATTCCCGCTAAGTCTTGAAACAAGTTTTCTTCAGTTGAAATATTGATAAGAGCACGCATGTAATAAACGTAATCTATATTAGAGTTGTTAGGGTTTAAACGTAAAAACCTGTCCGCTAATGCAATACCTTGTGCAGCGTCACCACTTTTGTAATAAGCATAAATTAAATCAAGCTGTACTTGATGCGAAATAGGGCCAAAAGGGAAGCGTGAATCAATCGCGCCAAGTATTTGGATAGCTTTTTGGTATAAACCATTATCAAGGGCTGACCTAGCATCAGTAAATAAAGCCTGAGCTGATTTGTCTGGTACCTTGTCTATCTCATTTTCAGAGGATGAACAACCAGTTAGGGCCAGTGCTAGAACGGTTAAAATAATTTTTACTGTCAATTTTTCCATGAAATTTATTATCGCTACTTTGTTTTAATTAAAATAAATATCAAACCATCGCGTAAACGGGTAAAATGCTTATATATTTAAGAATATGCATTCTACCCTAGCAATCTTACCTTGCACAGTGCAAATGGTAATTTGATTAATACGCTAGGTTTAATCGAGTTTAAAGAGAATTTAATGCCAGAAATCATCCAACATCAAGATACCGTGCCTGAATCGTGTTTAGGTAGACGCTTTGACCAATCATTAGCGCAAATGTTTCCTGATTATTCACGTTCACGCTTAAAAGATTGGATTGTAGCCGGACAAGTACGCGTAAATGGTGAGGTACTCACCCGTGCCAGAGAAAAAATGTATGGTGGTGAACTTATTGAAATTAATGCAAAAGTTGAACCTGAATTACGTTTTGAGGCGCAAAATATTCCGTTAAATATTGTCTATGAAGATGACGATATTTTAGTGATAAATAAACCTGCTGGTTTAGTTGTTCATCCCGGTGCTGGTAACCCAGATGGCACAGTACTTAATGCTTTATTGCATCATTGTCCTGAGCTCAACGTTGTGCCACGTGCAGGTATTGTTCATCGTCTTGATAAAGACACTACCGGTTTAATGGTGGTAGCAAAAACAATTGCAGCGCAAACTAACTTGGTTGAAGCATTACAGTTACGTGAAATCACTCGTGAATATGAAGCGGTAGCTAATGGTGTCATGACTGCTGGCGGTTTAGTTGACGAACCTATTGGTCGTCATTCTACTAAACGTACGCAAATGGCCGTGTCTTTTATTGGACGACCTTCGGTAACACATTACCGTGTTATGGAAAAATACCGTTTACATACTCGTTTACGGTTACGTCTAGAAACCGGTAGAACACACCAAATTCGTGTTCATATGTCTCATATAACGCATCCACTTGTTGGTGACCCTGTTTATGGCGGTCGTCCTCGCCCACCAAAAAATTCAACAGAAGCGCTATTAATGAAATTGCGTAACTTTAAACGTCAAGCATTGCATGCAGCTATGTTGTCTTTATTTCACCCCATCACTGGAGAAGAAATGACTTGGCATGCGGATTTACCAGCAGATTTTGTTGAGTTAATTGACCTTCTTCAAGAAGATAACAAGCTTAATGGTCAAGACGAATATTAGTCATAGTAAAGATGAACATTTCACTAACTCCACTTTTGAGTTGGTGAAATGGCCATCTACTTTATCATCTTCACTTGATGATAAAGTTCTTGCGCTACAAACATCACGCCTTTCTCCTGAGTTATTGCTAAATTCATCGTCAATCTCATTGTTAACTGAAGAAGTTACATCAACTTTTGGTGGTTTTAATTTAGGATTACATGTTGGTGATAATGCTGAGCGTGTGACTGACAACCGTAATGTTTTAAATCATTTTATTAGTCAACAGCTCTTTGAGCAGGCTGAAAAAATAAGAGCTGAACAGATTGAACAAGTCGATATTCAATGGTTAGAACAGGTTCATGGAAATGAGGTTGTGACAATCACTCGTGTGGATGAACAAGCTATAGTTGCTGATGCCAGTATCACTCGACAAAAAAATATAGCTTTAGCAATAATGACTGCAGACTGTCTGCCAATATTATTAAGTCATGAGGCAGGCACTGAAATTGCTGCAATCCATGGTGGTTGGCGTCCACTGGCTGGTAATATTGTTGCTAAGACAATCGCTAAAATGCACAGTAAGCCTTCCGAAATTGTTGCTTGGCTTGGCCCATGTATTGGAAAAAACTCTTTTGAAGTAGGGGAAGAGGTTAAACAGACCTTTACTCAACTAGGTGAAGAGTTTACTGATGCTTTTGTCATGCAAGATAATGGAAAATACTTAGCCGACTTACATAAAATTGCACGACTACAGCTAGCATCTGTAGGGGTGAATGCAATTGCTAGTATTACTAAGTGTACCTATCAAGAAACAGAAACATATTACTCATATAGAAAACAACAAATCACAGGTCGCATGGCTAGTGTTATTTGTCGACGTTAATACCTCCATTTATTCACTTAATAATTAAAACCTCCCTTATTGACTTATATCAATCATATGTCTTCATATGCATTGAAAAATAATCTTTTAGCCTTATAACTTAACTATGTAATAGGGAAAGTTAGGAGAGTTAACATGCGATTAGATCGCTTTACCCAATCATTTCAAGAATCCATTGCCGATGCACAATCACTTGCACTTGGCAAAGATCATCAGTTCATCGAACCCGTGCATTTAATGATGGCGTTACTAAATCAAAACGGTAATTCTGTTATTGCGTTATTGAAGAGTGCAGGTATTGATGTGCGTTCTTTACGTCAGAAGCTTGAAGAAGCTTTGGGGTCTTTAGCGCAAGTGCAAGACAGTGCAGGCGATGTGCAATTATCAGCAGCCTCTGGCCGTATTTTAAATCTTTGCGACAAACATGCACAAAAAATGTCAGATAAATTCATTTCCTCAGAAATGTTTTTACTAGCAGCTATTGATGATAAAGGTAGTTTAGGGAAAATTCTTGCTGATTTAGGTGCCAACCATCAACGAATAAAGTCAGCAATTGACCACATTCGGGGGGGGCAAAATGTTGACGATCAAAATGCAGAAGATGTTCGCCAAGCTTTAAATAAGTATACCGTTGATCTAACTGAGCTGGCTGAGCAAGGAAAGCTCGATCCAGTTATTGGTCGAGATGATGAAATTCGTCGTACATTGCAAGTATTGCAACGCCGTACTAAAAATAATCCCGTTCTTATTGGCCAGCCAGGTGTTGGTAAAACAGCAATTGCAGAAGGATTAGCTCAACGTATTGTTGACCATGAAGTACCAGAAGGATTAAAGAATAAGCGTGTATTATCATTGGATATGGGGTCTCTTGTTGCTGGGGCAAAATATCGAGGTGAATTTGAAGAGCGTTTAAAAGCGGTATTAAATGAATTATCAAAAGAGGAAGGTAAAGTCATTCTCTTCATTGATGAGTTGCATACTATGGTTGGCGCTGGAAAGTCAGATGGTGCGATGGATGCCGGCAATATGCTAAAACCTGCATTAGCACGGGGTGATTTACATTGTGTTGGTGCAACTACGCTAGATGAATATCGGAAATACATTGAAAAAGATGCTGCACTTGAACGACGCTTTCAAAAAGTACTCATTGAAGAGCCGAGTGTTGAAGATACTATTGCCATTTTGCGTGGTTTAAAAGAACGTTATGAACTGCATCATTCAGTAAATATTACCGACCCCGCTATTGTAGCGGCGGCAACATTATCTCACCGCTATATCAGTGATAGACAACTACCTGATAAAGCTATTGATCTTATTGACGAGGCGGCCTCAAGCATTCGTTTACAAATGGACTCTAAACCTGAAGATTTAGACAGGCTTGAACGTCGATTAATTCAACTAAAACTTGAGCAAAAGGCGCTAGAGAAAGATGATGATGAAGCGTCCGTTAAGCGGTTGGCAATCATTTCACAACACATTAAAGATAATCAGCAAAAGTATGATGAACTTGATGAAATTTGGACGACAGAAAAAGCAGCACTTTATGGTGCTCACACCATAAAAGAAGAGCTTGAACAAGCCCGTATTGAACTTGAAGCAGCTAGGCGGACGGGTGACTTAAATCGTATGTCTGAATTACAGTACGGAAGGTTACCTGAATTAGAAAAGCAACTAGACTTAGCCAGCCAAGCAGAAATGCAAGAAATGACTTTATTGGCGAATAAAGTCACCGATGTTGAAATTGCTGATGTCCTCAGTCGAGCTACCGGTATACCTGTGGCTAAAATGTTGGAGCAAGAGCGAGATAAGTTATTGCACATGGAAGATCACTTACACCAAAACGTTATTGGTCAACATGAAGCGGTCACTTCAGTAGCTAATGCTATTAGACGATCTCGTGCTGGTTTGAGCGATCCTAACCAACCGATAGGATCTTTTTTATTTTTAGGGCCTACGGGCGTTGGTAAAACGGAGTTGACTAAAGCTCTTGCAGAGTTTTTGTTCGACTCTCAAGATGCATTAATTCGCGTTGATATGTCAGAATTCATGGAGAAACACTCGGTTGCACGTCTAGTTGGTGCTCCTCCTGGTTATGTTGGTTATGAAGAAGGAGGCTATTTAACTGAGGCGGTACGTAGAAAACCTTACTCAGTGATATTACTCGATGAAATTGAAAAAGCTCATTCCGATGTATTTAACATTTTATTGCAAGTGCTTGATGATGGTAGGTTAACAGATGGGCAGGGCAGAACCGTTGATTTCAAAAATACCGTCATTATTATGACGTCGAATATTGGCTCAGATATCATTCAAGAGTTAGCGGGTGATAGTCAGTATGAGCAAATGAAAATGCAAGTCATGAACATTTTAGGTCAACACTTTAAACCTGAGTTTATTAATCGTGTTGATGAATCTGTAGTTTTCCATCCTTTAGTCGCAGAACAAATTAAGCAAATTGCGAGAATACAAATTGATGCGTTAGCAGAGCGATTAACTGAACAAGAGCTCAATTTAACAATAAGTGAAGAGGCACTTTCACTTATATCTGCCGCAGGATTCGATCCTATATTTGGAGCAAGACCTTTAAAACGTGCAATCCAGCAAGGTGTAGAAAATCCATTAGCACAGAAAATACTCGGTAATGAATTTACTAAAAGCAGTACGATTAAAGTAGAGGTTGTTGAAGGGAAATTAACTTTTTCGGCTAAATAATTTTGTTGATAAATAACCTGAACTTTGGATAATGAGTACTTGATGTTTAAGTAAAATCAACAGCTTAGGTTATTACGTATAAAAAATAATAAAATTAAAGTAGTTATAAGCTTTATCAATGTTTCATTTTATTCAATTATCAAGGCAAAACGTTTATGAATAGCTGGCTATTTATCGACGTTTTAACGCTGAGAATTGGATGAAGAGGAATGTTGAGCAAGTGCAGCTTATCCAGAGTTCAGGTTAAATTGAGTAATAAGCTAGGTACGAGTAATACTTAGCTTGATTACCTATTATTGGAGCTCTTGTTGAGCTCAATTAATTTTGTCTAATTACTTATTACAGTAAAGGTTTTCGTGCTTTTCACTTAGTGCTAGTTTATCTGCTTTTTCTGGGGCAGTTAATGGACGGCTTCCTATACTGCCATCACTCTTCTCTTCATTAATATGTATTTCATTTAATGAGTTTAACATTTTAATATTAAGCCGAGCTGCTTTACAGTTTTTCTCATAGGTAGCTTTATTTTGAGCTATGACATTATCTTGACTCTTTTCTTGAACGGCCACTGCCTGTTCGGCAGTCTCTTGCTCAGCAATCAATTTTCTTTCAGCTTTAGATAATGCTTTATAAGACGAAATAGTACTAAACTCTCTATATTCATCATCTTTAGGGAGGTTTTGGCTAAAATGCACTATGTTATTTTTATCAACCCAACGATAAATCGCTATTTCTTTGGCAATGACACAATTAACAACTGCTGAGGTGAGAAGCGCCCCTGTCAATATTGTCGCTGTGAAAGACAATCTCTTTATTCTCATAGAAAAACCTTATTGTTAACTTATGGGGAATAGTAAAAAGAATACTATAGATAATAATAGCGCTAATTAAGCAGTAATGAGTATAGCCGTATTTTTATATTCATAAGCTAGCAAATTATTAATCTAATAACAAATAGTTAATATCGTTAGCTTATTTAGTAAAGTGTCAGTTTATTTTACACTCTTCTTGATCTATGTTAAATCTGTCTCTTATACACATCTCCGAGCCCACGAGACCTCTCTACATCTC
>OJHK01000928.1_pt1 | contig 15483 bp, 16 predicted proteins | sample 1595161 | NCBI WGS metagenome assembly OJHK01 (sample SAMN05416842, study PRJEB24817) | seawater metagenome | isolation source: Sea water | place: Canada:Atlantic | collected 2013-07 | reverse complement strand
GAGATGTAGAGAGGTCTCGTGGGCTCGGAGATGTGTATAAGAGACAGATCTACTACAATACCAATACTAGGAATAGAAGTACTCGTATCCTGGTTTATTTGTGATAAACTAATTGGAGAATTTAAATTACCATCCATATCTCTTGAGAGACCGTATTCATTAGGTCTTGGTATGCTTTGGCCAAGAACATTTTGAATTTCAAAAAAGACATTTAAACTGAATTGATTGTAATTCCACTTTTTATCTACTCGAATGTCTAATTGACTAAAAGTTTCTAATTTCTCTTCTCCTAGACGTGAATAATCTAAAATAATTTCTGGATAAGAGACTAGCGTTGCCTCAAGATTTGTTGGTACATATGGGGTTTTACCTGCAAAACGATATCTAGAACTAATTTCCCAATTATTTTTCAATTTATATCCACCTACAAAAGAAACTAAATGTCTACTATCCCAAACAGAGGGTATATATGCAGTGGTATCAAAACCTGTAAATTCGCTAAAGAAATAAGTATACGAGAAAATACTATAAAAATTATTCAATAGTTTTTGCTGGTATTGAAATTCTAGACCATAACTTCTACCTTTTCCTACAGTTTCAACATCTTCATTTCCTAATACTTCAAAATCTGCTCCTTTATTTGCCAAAGACACTTCATCTAATACTGATACAGGATAATCTGAATAACGTTTGTAAAAACCTTCTAAAGATATACTTGCTGCAGGGTTTAAATAATGCTGTAAACCTATTACATAATGATCACTTTGTGTATAGTCACTATCTTGGTTTGTGAGATTACCACCTGAATCTCTAAAACCTAAAATTGTGTAAGGAGTTATTTTATAATATCGTCCTGCAGTTGCACTTATACGCCAATCTTCTTTAAATTCATAGGATAATGAAAGTCTTGGAGAAAAATTTGAAACCAAATTACTTGAGGTTGTAAAACTATCATCATCCATCCTAAATCCTAGAGAAACATCTACTTTATCATTAAAAAATGAACGTGTGGCATTCGCAAAAAGACCATATTTTATAAAGTCTATCTCTGTAGTGTAGAAAATTGCATCAGCAATGTTGGCTGTATTATTTGAGTAAAAAGAGTGTTGTGTATTAAAACCACCTGTAATTTTCCAATCATTTATAAATTTGGTGAGTTGATATCTAAGTTTAGACTCTGACTCTACAGCATCATTTCTAAAGATAATTCCAGTTTCATTTTCTGGATCTAGGTAGCTAGTGAATGTATTCTTTAATCGATTATTACTCACAGTAGTTTCCATATAACCAGAACCATCTTTAAATCTTTTCCTCCAGGTAACTCCTATTGCATTTGTTTTTTGTTGTATAAAGGGTGCTTGTTCTAAAACTGCTTGTGCTTCTTCATCATAGTCTTCTGGAGCTTCTACACTAAAATCATCTACTGAGCCTAACCCTATAAAATACAAATCATTATAATTATCTATTTGATGTGTTAGTTTATATTGATAATCCCAATAATCTGGTCTAATGGGTAAGCCTATTAGTTTAAATAAAGCTTGTAAATAACTTCTTCTTACAGATAATAAAAAACTGGTCTTACTTTCTTTCTTTTTGTTTTTAAATAATGGACCTTCAAACGTAAATGCAGCATCAGTTGCACTTACCCTAATATTGGTATTGAATCGCTCTTTGTTTCCATCACGTTGTTTAAATTGAAGAACACCTGATAATGGATTATCATATTGAGCACCAAAAGCAGATGTAGACAAGGTAACATCGTTTATAAATGAAACATTTAATAAACCAACTGGTCCCCCTGCACTTCCTTGTGTAGCAAAATGGTTAATGTTTGGAACTTCTACCCCATCTAAATAATACACGGTCTCGTTAGGTGCGCCTCCACGTATAATTAAATCATTTCTAAAACCTCCTACTGATGGAGAAACACCAGGTAATGACTGAGCCACCTGTACAACATCATTATTTCCTCCGGGATATGTAGCTATTTCCACAGCAGACAAAGACTGAGTAGATAAAGGAGTTTCTTTAGGCCTACTGATTTTATTTTTATTTGACACTACTACTTCCTCCAAGGATTCGGAAGATTCAATTAAAATGAAATTAAACGATCGATTCCCTTTTGATTTGATAATAATATTAAATTTTGTTTGTGAATCAAAACCAACAAAACTAGCCGTTAAATTGAAGGATCCTGGAATAACATTAGTAATTAGAAAAGTACCATCTTCTTCAGAAATACTTCCCTGGTTAGTATTTAAATACACCGAGGCAGCAAATATTGGAGCACCTTTCTCATCAACCACTTTTCCTCGAATACTAGTTTTTACCTGAGCAGAAGAAGCTACTGAAATTAGTACAGTAATAAAAAGAAATTGAATAAATTTTATCTTGGCATTCATGAAAAATGATTGAATAATTTATGCAGCAAAAATACCATTTTTATGATGCTGGAAACTGATTTATTATTTTTTGTCTAGATTTAAAGTAGAATTTATTAAAATTTTAACATCATGACGAACTACTTAAGAAAACCAACGGGTCTATTTTGGATCATTAGCAGTACGGCTCTTATTTGGAATATAATGGGGGTATTTAATTATTTAACTCAGGCATTTATGACCAATGATGTATTGGCCTCTCTACCTAAAGACCAGCAACTTTTATATCAGGATGTTCCTGCATGGGTAACAGCAGCTTTTGCTACTGCAGTATTTTCTGGAACCCTAGGAGCTTTATTATTGTTATTAAAGAAAAAAATTGCCTCAACTTTCTTTATCCTATCATTTGCAGGAATTATGGTACAGATGACCTATGGTCTGTTTATAAGTGAAAATACAGATAGTTATGGACCACTAGGCTTATTAATGCCTATAATGATTATTGCTGTTGGAGGATATTTAATATGGTATTCAAAAAAGGCAACTGAGCACAGATGGTTATCTTAACTAAAAGCTAGTTTCTGTAAATTTGATGTTCAGATCTTTTTCTAATTCATGAACTCGTTGAAGCTCATTTGAAAGAATTAATGCTAAAGAAATTCCTTTTTTTCCTGCTCTAGCAGTTCTCCCGCTTCTGTGGGTATAATAATCTAATTGATCTGGTAATTGATGATGAATTACAAATGCTAAATCTCTTACATCTATCCCTCTTGCAGATACATCTGTAGAGATTAAATATTGTAAACTTTCATTTTTAAAGGCACGCATTACTTTGTCTCGCTCTTTTTGCTGCATATCACCTTCTAGAGCTCCAATAGAAAAACCTTCCTCTTGCAAAATTTTGTTTAGATTTTGAGTTCCTGCCTTTGTTCTACAAAAAATAATTCCTCGAGCCTCTTGTCTTAATTCTAAGAAACGAATAATGGTCTTTGCTTTTTCCTTGATGGTTGTTTTTACAAATTGATGGCTAATATTTGAATTCACCATAGAGTTTCTATCGATTTCTACACGTGGTGCATTCGAATTCATGTAGGTTTTTATAATTCTTTGAATTTCTTCAGGCATAGTCGCCGAAAACAGCCAAGTATTTCTTTGGCCTGAGGTATATTTTAAAATTCTATTTAAATCTTGTTTAAAGCCCATACTCAACATTTCATCTGCTTCATCTAACACCAGCGTTTTAATTTCTTTTAAATTAATATTTCCTCGCTCTATCAAATCTATCAAACGTCCAGGAGTAGCAACAATTATATGGGTAGTTCTTTCTAAATTATGTATTTGTTTTTCTATCTTTTCACCACCATAAACAGCTTCTACAAACACTTTATGGTCATAATATTTAGTATACTTAAAAAGTTGTTTTTTTATTTGCTGAACCAATTCTCGTGTAGGTGATAAAATAAGTGCTTGAACAGCAGTATTGTTAGGATCTATCTGTTGAACTATTGGCAAGCCAAAAGCAGCGGTCTTCCCTGTTCCTGTTTGTGCTAACCCAACAAAATCTGTTCTTTTCCCCAATAATATAGGGATGGTTTTCTCTTGAATTTCAGAGGGTGTATGTATTCCTAATTCTTTGATCGATTGTATGAAAGGTTTTTTTAAACCTAAGGTAGCAAATGTGCTCATAATTGAATTAAATTTCAGAAAAAAGCAAAGGTACAGTTATTTGGGAGCTAACATCATTAAAATTTGATCAGTTATTCGAGTAGGTTTAAAGGTTTTTGCATTTACCAAACAAAAGGTAGTTTTGGCTTTAACAATAGGCTTGTTGTTTTTGTAAAATTCTACATGACGAATAGAACGTATGCCTCCAGTTTCCCCAACCCAAGTTTTAGCCACAATTGAATCTTCGAGTAGAGCTTGGCCTATATAATCTATTTCATGTCTAATCACTACCCATACATAAGCTGAAGTATCTTCATCTTGTTTCAGTTGTGTCCAATGCAAGTTTGCAATGTTTTGAATCCACCGAAGGTACACCACGTTATTTACATGGTTCAGTTCATCTATATCAGATGCTATAACTGTATACGTAGTTTGAAAGACACTCATAAGACAAACTTAAAAGAAAATTATGAATATGTTAATTAATCCATAAATATATTTACAATTAAATTAAACATTCTTATTATGTAGATATTTGCAAAACTTTATGACGGAAACCACCAACAGTTTAGGAACTCAAAAAATAAGTAAACTTCTTATAAAGCAAGCTATACCTGCTTCTATTGGTATTTTGGTGATGTCTTTAAACATGATTGTAGACACCATTTTTGTAGGACAATGGATTGGTTCTATGGCTATAGCAGCCATTACAGTAGTTTTACCAATTGTTTTCTTGATATCGTCTATAGGCATGGGAATAGGTATTGGAGGAAGTTCAATTATTTCTAGAGCTTTTGGTGCAAAAGACATAAACAAAGCCTACTTAACTTTTGGAAATCAAATTTCCTTAACACTAGTGCTCTCTATTTTCTTTGTAAGCGTAGGGATTCTATTCTACAAACCCCTCCTATTATTATTTGGCGCCAATGGAGCAATTTTAGATCCTGCAACAGCCTATTTTAATGTAGTCTTATATGGAGTTCCGTTTTTAGCCTTTGCCATGATGGGTAACCCTGTGATTAGAGCAGAAGGAAAACCTAAATTTGCAATGTATGCAATGATTTTACCTGCTATTTCAAACATTCTTTTAGATGTTATCTTTATAAAATTTTTAAATTTAGGCATGTTTGGTGCTGGTTTAGCGACCTCTATCTCTTATGCTGTTTGCGGTTTATTTATTTTTAGCTTCTTTCTTTCTAAAAAAAGTGAGCTCATTATCAAACCTAGTTACTTTTTATTAAAACTAGCCATTGTCAAAGAAATTATTCAATTAGGAGGTGTTACTGTTGCTAGACAAGGAACCATTAGTGTATTAATGATAGTTTTAAATGCCACTTTATTTACCTATGGTGGTGAAAATGCGATTGCTGTGTATGGTATTATTAATAGAGTGATGATGTTTGCTTTATTTCCTGTATTAGGAGTAACACAAGGTTTCTTACCCATAGCTGGGTATAACTATGGTGCTAAAAATAGTGAGAGAGTAAAAGAAGTGATAAAAAAAGCTATACTCTATGGCAGTATGGTAGCTACACTAATTTTTTTAGCAATTATTACTTTTCCAGAGGCAATTGCTAGGCTTTTTACCTCAGATGTAGCATTAATTGAAGAAACACCCAAAGCTTTGTTGTATGTATTTTTGGCAACTCCTGTAATTACTGCACAACTTATTGGTTCTGCTTACTTTCAGGCCGCTGGAAAAGCCTTACCTGCGCTGGTGCTAACCTTGTTGAAACAAGGGATATTCTTAATTCCCTTGGTATATTTATTGCCTAAATTTTTTGGCTTAAATGGAGTTTGGTTTTCTTTTCCAATTGCAGATGTTTTGGCTACACTTGTTACCATGATCTTTTTGCGTATTGAAGTACGTAAACATCTTAAATAAATTTTTACCTAAAACATCCCTAAAAATGGGGGGCTATAAATTTCACTACTTGTAGGGATTGAATTACATTAGAAAATTCTTTATATTTATGATTATTATTTATTTTAAAAATAGAAGACATAATACAAATAGAAAAACAATAAATACGATGAAAAATAAATTTAAAAGAACGATAGCCATTTATTTAGCAGTACTTATGTTAAGTTCAAGTGCATATCCATGTACTGGAATTACGCTGAAATCTAAAGATGGAGGAGTTGTTGTTTCTCGTACTGTTGAGTGGGCGTTAAACGATGCACAACATAATAAGATTTTAGTAGTTCCTAGAAACAAACAATTTGTTGGTCAAACCCCTGAAGGATATAACGGAAAGCAATGGAAAGGAAATTATGGTTTTGTAACCCTCACAGCTTACGGCCAGCCCTATGGTCCTGACGGTTTAAATGAAGAAGGACTTTATGTTGGCGTATATTATCTTCCTGACTTTGCAGAATATGCCATTTATGATCCTACAAAAGCAAAAAATTCTATGAGTGTCGGAGATTTAATGCAATGGATGCTGTCATCATTTAAAACAGTAGATGAAATTATTGAGAATTTAAAAAATGTTATTGTTGTAAATGTCGAGAATAAAGAATTTGGAGGAGCGGCACTCCCCTTTCATTTTAAAATTGTTGATCCAAGTGGTAATAGTAAAATAATTGAAATCGTAAGCAATGGTGTAGTAAAGGTGTATGACCCGTATATTGGTGTAATCACAAATTCGCCAACTTATGATTGGCATATAACTAATCAAAGAAATTATCTGGGTCTTTCAACAAATCCAAATAACCAAATGAGTTTTGATGGCAACAACTTAAAGCCCTTAGGTGGTGGATCTGGTTTAATTGGCTTACCAGGGGATTTCACTCCACCCTCAAGGTTTGTTAGAGCTGCTGCATTAACTGCTTCTTGTCGTCCTTTACAAACAAGTCTTGATGCTGTTTTTGAATCGTTTAGAATATTAGATAACTTCAATATTCCATTAGGCGCACACATACCAAAAGAAAATTTACCAACAGACATTGTTAGTGCAACACAAGTTACCTCTGCATCTGATTTACAAAACAAAGTGTACTATTACCATACCATGTGGAACCGACAGGTAAGAAAAATTGACTTAAAAGCTATTGATTTTGCTACAGTACAAGAGCAAATAATTGATGATGATGAATTGAAAATAAATACTGTTAAAGATGTAACACCAAAATAAATTGTAAAGAGAACTCAAACAAAAACCTACAGTGTGTATCATCTATTGCTAGTACTCGACTACATTCGAAAATCTTATCATGTTTTCTATTTGGTTTTTATGTGCTAAACCATGAAACAAAATATATACAAACACGTTGCTTAAAAATATGTAAAAAATGTCTAATGAAATAAAAGGTTATCTTATATTGGTGATTGGAATATGTTGCTTAATTCATTTACTATATAAATTTTTTAAAAAAACATGGTATTACCATGTATATATTAAATGTCTACAAAAAGCTATCTTACAAAGCAACTTTGCGTATGATATCAATGACAAAATAAGTATGTATTAAATATGAAATATATAACGGTATTACTTCTTCTTTTAGGCTTTTGTTTTTCTAGTTTTGCTCAGCAAACCATTAATGCGTCTATTACACATGATGGAATTCAACGAAACTATATATTATATATTCCAGAGCTATACGATGGCAGTTCAGATGTACCTTTAGTCCTTAATTTTCATGGATTTGGGAGTAATGCAAATCAACAAATGTTTTACGGTGATTTTCGTGATATTGCAGATACAGAAGGATTTCTTTTGGTACATCCTGAAGGGACTACATTTATTGGAAATCAGTTCTGGAATGTTGGGTTTCCTGGGCTTTCAAGCACCGTCGATGATGTTGGTTTTACCGAAGCTTTAATCGATGAATTAGCAACTTTATATGCCATAGATTTAGATAGAGTTTACGCAACAGGAATGTCTAATGGTGGTTTTATGAGTTTTTTATTAGCTTGTCAATTGAGTGAAAAAATTGCTGCTGTGGCATCTGTAACTGGATCTATGACCCAGGACACTTTTAATGACTGCAACGCTCAACTCCCCACACCCGTTTTGCAAATTCATGGTACTGATGATGGTGTTGTTCTTTATAATGGAAATAATTTGTCAATACCCATAGCAGATGTGATTTCTTATTGGGTAGATTATAATAATTGTGAAACAACTCCAACAACTACAACGCTACCAGATGTAGACGTTTCAGACGGAAGTACTGTAGAACATAGTGTATATGAAGATGGTGATAATGGGATTACTACCGAGCATATGAAAGTTATTGGAGGAGGCCATACTTGGCCAGGATCAGTAATTAATACAGCGGGAACAAACCAAGATATTGATGCCTCAATGGAAATCTGGTTGTTCTTTTCAAGATATGACATCAATGGGCCATTATCTACTGATAACTTAGAAAACAACCCAGTGACTATCTATCCAAACCCAACCCAATCTAAAATTAATTTGTCATTAAATTATGCTAAAGAAGTTCATTATAAGTTGTTTTCTCCTCTAGGAAAACAATTAATGACTGGGACAATTACATCAAGTAACCAAGAAATTGACATATCACATTTACCATCGAATATTTACTTTTTAAAAGTAGGTAATCAGTTCCACAAAGTTTTAAAATCAAATTAAATTCTAGCATGAAAAAAATAGGTGTTTTTATTATCTATTTATTTGTTTTAGGTTGTAACTCAGATGATGAGCCTACTATTGAAAATAAATGTAATGTCTTATCTGAGATTATTTCTTCTCAAGAATTTAGTACAGTTTCTACCTCAAATTATGCAATAACTAAAGTTGAAATTAACGAAGATTGTATAGAAATTACTTTTGGCTCTAGTGGTTGTGGAACAGAATTATGGGAGGAACATTTATTTAGTGTAGATTCTTTTTACACTATTTTTCCATTACAAAGGGATTTAAAAATGGAATTAATAAACCAAGATCTCTGTGAAGCCAATTTTATTAAAACGGTTTCATTTGACCTAATACCTTTGCAATTAGAGGGACAAGATCTATTACCATTGAATATTTATGGTTGGAATGAGCAGGTTATTTACGAATATTAAAAATTTACTAAAAGACCCTTTCTAGAAAAAGCAATAAAAAAATATATAAATTAAACTATTTTGACTTTATAGAGTCAAAAAATAAAAACAATAGAAAAATGAAAAATTTACCCCTACTACTTATCTCGCTAACTTTTATTTTATTATCATGTAACAATGAAGATGAAATTACACAACCCCAAGAAACTCAAGGATACAACATGTTACTTATTGGTAACAGTTTTTTTAAACCCTACGCAAACAATCTCAATGAAGTAGCTCTAGATGCTGGTTTTGAAGAACATAATGCAACTCTTATTTTTAGAGGTGGTGATAATGGAAGACCTATCAATTTTTGGAATGACTCAAACAGTTCAGAACATCAACAAATTAAAGCTACTCTAGATCAAGGTAATGTAGACTATTTTGGAATGACAGCTGGACATGATTTAGACAACACAGACGATCCGTATGAAGGCCATCGTGAATGGATAAGCTATGCATTACAGAATAATCCAAATATTAAGATTTTTATAGCCATACCAGTAATAGATTATCCTGCTTACTGGGATGAAAGAGCCGAAGAGTTTGGATTTAATACCATTGATGAACTTTATGACTATTTTGTAAATGTACTTGTCAATCAAACAATGATCAACCAATTGCGTACTGAATTTCCTTCAACCTCTATTTTTTCAATCCCTACGGGATGGGCAACCATCAAATTAGCTCAAATGTATGAGGAGAATTTATTGTTAGATACCATTACAGTATTTGGACCAAAACCAACGTCTTTATTTACAGACCAAAAAGGGCATCAAGGACAAATAGGCATTGAAGCTGGCACTCTTGTCTGGTTACAAAGTATTTACAATATAGATCTTGGTACCAATACCTATGAAACCGGTTTTAATACAGATCTTCATGACATTGCGAAGGAAGTTATGGATAGTCATGATCCAAATTATAAACAATAAATAATTAGATTATAGACTCACCATTTAAATTCGTAGTGAGTATCTCGCTAAATAAATTAAAGAATGGTCTCAAAGCTTTATAAGACTTATCTACTTCAGAAATAAAGTTAGAAGAAAGTACTTCTTCATCTGTGAAATTACGAACAGCTATGAAGCCTTTTTTACGTAACAAATCTACATCTGGGTGCTCTTTATCAAAACCACGTGGTGCGGTTTTTAATTCATCGCCTTTAAATGTATTTCCAAAATAGTGTTGAAAGTTTTTATCTTCTAAAATTTCTCGAAATTCTGTAGCATCAACTTCTATTTCTTTTCTAATTCGAAATAAATCTTCTTTGTTAGGTTCCCAAAAACCACCAGCTAAGAAACTCTCACCCGGTCTAATTCTTAAATAATAACCACCCCGTAGATGTTTACCTAGCCTAGAAAATGAACCAGCAAAATGAGGCTTGTATGGGGTTTTGTCTTTTGAAAAACGAACATCTCTATAGATTCTAAACAATTTAAATTTTTCTATATCATCATGTTTGTCAAGGTTATTTCTAATCTCAGCATATAATTCTTTGGCATTATTTTGAGCTTCAATAAAGGTTGGTTTGTTTTCTGAAAACCAATCTCTGTTGTTGTTTTTTTTTAATTTTTTAAGATAAGACAAGCTAGATTTCTCGAAAGGCATAAATAAAATTTTTAAAGAAGTTAAAATTACAAAAAATGATTTACTAATGATTTGTATTTTTGAACTTCATGAATACAACCCAACAACGTTTTGAAGGCTTCTTAAATACACCTGTTTTATGGAAAGATTTAGAAGTATATCATTTAACTCAATTTAAAATTGAACAAAAATCACTTTCATTTGATATAGCAATAGATAGTAATCAACGTTTAGGGAAATATGTAGAGCGTTTTGTTTCTTATCAATTATCTAAGGATAATTCTATAAAAACGATTGCAGAAAATATTCAAATATCAAAAAATAAAATCACCTTAGGCGAATTGGATTGTATCCTCTTAAAAGACGAGAAACCCATTCATTTAGAAATTATCTACAAGTTTTATCTATTTGATGAGTCTCAAGGAAAAGATCCTTTACAGCATTGGATTGGCCCTAATAGAAAAGATAGTTTGGTTGAGAAGTTAGATAAGCTTCAACAAAAGCAGTTGCCACTACTCTACTCTAAAGAATGCTTAGAGTATCTACAAAGCATTGATTTAAATGCAAAAGACATAGAGCAACAAGTCTATTTTAAAGCACAATTGTTTGTTCCTTTTAGAATGAATACAGCCATTGAATCAAGTATAAATAAAGATTGCATTGTTGGTTTTTATATCCATCAAGAAGAATTGTCGCAATTTAAAAATATTAAGTTTTACATTCCTAGTAAAAAAGATTGGTTGATGATACCTCATACCCATGTAGATTGGTTGCTTTATGATGAATTTCTCACGGAAAGTTCAACTTATTTACAACGACAATTTTCACCCTTGTGTTGGATAAAGACAAACACTGGTGAACTGAAAAAAATCTTTTTAGTTTGGTGGCCACCGCAGGTGGTATAGGTATTTATTCTTTTGTCAATGATAAGTTTTGAAAAACTGTGATAGTTTCATGATAAAGATTACTTCACTTTGTTAGCAATGACTGATATCATATATTTGCTTTCAATGAAATCTTTAAAAATTAAATACCCTTTTGATCCTTCATTAAAGCACCATATCATCATTGGTTTTGGTCTGTCAGTTTGGATTTTCTTGTTTTTATATTTTACAGAACCTTTAGATGTTAATGAACTTGATGCTGTTCAAAAATTAATATACTTACCTATTTATGGGTTGATTTGTGGTGCTTGTTACATTGTTTTTATTCCCTTTCAAGTCTTTTTATTTAAAAAAGAAAAACAATTCTGGTCGTTAAGTTCAGAATTATTATTTCTATTCACTTTTACTGTTGGTTCATCTACTTTGGCTCGTTTCTATTATCTATATATAGTGGTTGCAGACCAACCAAATCCATATACATTAGATTACTACATCACTGATATTTTATTCCCAGCTTATACTATAATTCTACCAATTCTTATTTTTGGACGATTTGCCTTTGGGAAATACAAAGAGAAAAAATTAGAAGAATCAAAAATTGAAATCAAAGGGGAAGGAACTTATGAAAGTTTGAGATTACTTTTCAATGACTTGATTTGTATTCAATCTTCGGACAATTATATTGAGGTTCATTATTATTCTGGAAAAGATATTAAGAAGTCTTTAATTAGGAATAAGCTTTCTGTCATTAGTGATGAATTTCCAGAACTACTTCGTACACATCGTTCATATATTATCAATCCATATCATTTTCAACAGTGGAAAACAGAAAAAGGAAAACTTTATTTAGAACTTTCTTCTTCTATTTTCATCCCTGTATCCAATACTTATAAAGATGAAGTGAAATCGATTTTAAATTCCGCCACAGCCTAAGCTAATTTCACCCCAAACACCTATTAATATTGAATTTATAGCATCTAACATATCTAGATTTGTATCAGAAAGTTTAATCAAAAAATCTATTTATTATGAAAGCTATTATCAAAATTTGTATCATTTCAGTATTATTTATTACAAATTCATTTTCTCAATCAACACAAAAAGAAGTTCTCATTATTGGGACAATGCATGTGGTTCCTAAAATTGTAAAGAAGAGTTACAAACCATTACTTCGTCGAACTAAAAAATACAATCCACAAGCTATTTATGTAGAAAGTCCGATGGCAAATGATTCTATAAGTTGGGAATATTTGAAAAATGGATGGTCTAAAAACTATCAAAAATTCTATAAATTATCAGATTCACTTAAATTATCATTTGACTTTAGTGAAATGGATTTCAATTCAATTTTAGCAAAAGATCATTCAAAAATGACTTTAAAAGATGTAGATTATCTCATCAATAGTTTTGCGTATAAGAGAGATAATGGAAATCATGAATACTATTTATACATCAAAAAATATGGAGTAAATGGGACTAAAAAACCAACAAGACATGAAAATGGAGATTTAACTTTTAAGTTAGCTTTACGTTTGGGTCAGAAATTGGTTTTTAATATGGACGATCAAAGAACCAATGGCGAATATCATTCAGCTTGGAGTAAATGTTCTAAAGAAGGAAGATCTAATGGAAACAATGCTGTAAATGCTAAATTGAATAAGAAATCTTATAACTCTGCAATGGTTCCTGCAATTTTTAGAGGATTGGGCAAACACACCAACAAAAGAAAAACTTTAGAGCGTTTGCATACCATGAGTTCTTTTAATTATGTAATTAAAGACACTGAAGGTTGCAAAGAAGGAAGACGTTATTGGAGAGAACGTAATGAACGAATGGCTGATAATATTGCAGAACAAGTTTTAGCTTTAGATAATGAAAGAAGTATTGTTATTGTTGGTGCATCTCATGTAATTGGATTAGAAAAAGCATTCAAAGAGAACTATCCAAACTTAAAAATTAAATTGATGAATGAGTAAACTTTCTAACATTCAATTTAAAATCCATCCTTAAGAAATTTTGGATGGATTTACTTTTCCCTACCTTTTAAAACATTTACCACATCATTCAATTTAAAACCTTTTGCTTGTAGTAGCATTAAATAATGAAACAATAAATCTGCACTTTCATTTAAAAATAAATCATCGTTGCTATCTTTTGATTCTATAACTAACTCTACAGCCTCTTCACCTACCTTTTGAGCAATCTTATTAATACCCTTCTTAAATAGTGAACCAACATAAGATTTTGATGCGTCAGCGTCTTCAATTCTATTTGTGATAGTCTCTTCCAATTTAGAAATAAAACCATAAGAATTATCATTTCCTTCGTTCCAGCAAGTGTCAGAACCTTTGTGACATGTTGGTCCAACTGGATTTACTTGAATTAACAAGGTGTCGTTATCACAATCTAACTTAAGATCTACCAAGTTTAAAAAATTCCCACTCTCCTCGCCTTTTGTCCACAGTCTATTTTTTGTTCTGCTAAAGAAGGATACTTTTTGTGTTTGTTGTGTTTTATCTAGTGCATCTTGATTCATGTAACCCAACATCAAAACATTTTTTGTTTTTGCATCTTGTACAATTGCTGGCACTAAACCATCTGCGTTTTTATTGAAATCTATAATCATAATCTAACTTCTATATTATTATTTCTTAACTCTTTTTTTAAATCTGTAATTTTTATTTCTCCAAAATGAAAGACACTGGCTGCTAATGCTGCATCTGATTTTCCTTTAATAAATGTGTCTACAAAATGTTTAACTGTACCAGCGCCACCTGAAGCAATAATTGGAATATTTACCAATGCTGTTAACTTTGCCAATGCTTCATTAGCAAAGCCTACTTTGGTTCCGTCATGATCCATAGAAGTAAATAAAATTTCTCCTGCACCTCGGCGTTCTACTTCTTTTGCCCAATCAAACAATTCTAAATGGGTAGGAATAGTACCTCCAGCTAAATGTACACACCATTTTCCATTTACTTGTTTTGCATCAATAGCAACCACCACGCATTGACTTCCAAATTTCTGAGACAATTCGTTAACCAATTCAGGTCTTTTAATTGCCGAAGAATTAATAGAAACTTTGTCTGCTCCGCAGTGGAGTAAAGCATCTACATCTTCTACAGTAGAAATACCACCACCAACTGTAAATGGGATATTTACTTGTGCTGCAACTTTTAAGACCATTTCTAACATGGTTTTTCTTTCTTCTAAAGTGGCAGATATGTCTAAAAATACCAGTTCGTCTGCTCCAATTTCAGCATATTGTTTTGCTAGTGCCACAGGGTCTCCTGCATCAATTAAATTGACAAAATTAACACCTTTTACAGTTCTGCCGTTTTTAATATCTAAGCAGGGTATAATTCTCTTTGTGAGCATCTTAACTAGTTAATATATAGGTTTCTAATTCTTTTAAAGTAATTCTATTTTCATAAATTGCTTTACCAATAATAACTCCCTCGCAATTCATATCCGCTAGTTTTGGAATTTCGTCAAATGTTGAAATTCCACCAGAAGCAATTAATTTAATCTTAGGTGTATTTTCTAATATTCTTTGGTATAATTCAAATGAAGGTCCTTCTAACATTCCGTCTTTTGAAATATCTGTACAAATCACATAGCTAATTCCTTTAGATTGATAGCCTTTTATAAATGGAATTACTTCTAAATCACTTTCTTCTTGCCAACCACTTACTGCAATTTTTTCATTGTTGCAATCAGCTCCTAAAATGATTTTATCTGCTCCGAATTTTGCAATCCAACTTTCAAAGGTTTTTGGGTTTTTCACAGCAATACTACCTCCTGTAATTTGATTTACCCCAGAATTAAAAGCAATATGTAAATCTTCATCAGACTTTAATCCACCTCCAAAATCTGTCTCTTATACACATCTGACGCTGCC
>OJHK01000921.1_pt1 | contig 15557 bp, 14 predicted proteins | sample 1595161 | NCBI WGS metagenome assembly OJHK01 (sample SAMN05416842, study PRJEB24817) | seawater metagenome | isolation source: Sea water | place: Canada:Atlantic | collected 2013-07 | reverse complement strand
GAGATGTAGAGAGGTCTCGTGGGCTCGGAGATGTGTATAAGAGACAGGGTAAAGGGAAAATCCAAATTACATTTAATTCTGATACAGAATTGGAGCGTATTATAGCCAAACTTAATGACTAAGCATGTCCTCGTACTGGTCTGTTTACTATTTGGAGTAACTCTTCATGCTCAGGAGAACGTTGCAGCACACACTGAAATTGCAAAACACAATATTAAGAGGGCCACTACATTGGCATTACTGCCAGGAGCCGGTCAAGCATATAACAGAAAATATTGGAAGATTCCACTCGTATGGGGAGCAATAGGTGGTTCTGCTTATTATTATTCAGATTTAAATTCCGACTTCAAATCGTATAAGGAGGTACTCACCTATATCATTGACAATCCAGATCTTACCACGAGAGTCGAATTAGAATTTAGTGCTCCAAATCTATTTGATGCTGTACCTAATCCCTTCTTTCAAAGTTCATCAGATGGAGTAGCGCAAGAAGCTATTGGCTTTATGGAGGCGCTAAGAACCCAACGTGAATATGCCTTTTTCGGAATCATAGGAATTTATGTGTTGAGTATTCTTGATGCCAATATAGATGCGCATCTCTATGATTTTGATGTCAGTGATGATCTCAGTATATCACCTAAAATTCGAACCTACCATGGCCCATCCATAAATCAAGGGGCTAGTCCAGGGTTTTCACTAACCTATACCTTCCCATGAATATAGCTATTATAGGAAATGGGCGGATGGGAAAAGCAATTACCCATCTCGCTGAGTCAAAAGGCCATTCCATTGTGTATATCAACAACGGTGAACGCCTAGATACCGAGGCGCTTCGTAAAGCAGACGTGGCCTTAGAGTTTACCAATCCAAACGCGGCATATTCTAATATTCAGACCATCCTATTAACTGGAATTCCAGTAGTGTGTGGAACAACAGGCTGGCTTGATCAAAAGACTGAAATTGATACTCTAGCACTAGATAAAGGTGTTGGTTTCTTATATGCTTCTAATTTTTCACTTGGCGTTAATTTATTTTTTCTCGCGAATGAAAAATTGGCCAATATTATGGCTCCTTACCAAGACTATTCACCAAGTGTTCATGAAATTCATCACACCGGAAAGAAAGATAAACCATCAGGAACGGCCATCACTACTTCAGAAGGTATTACACAGGCTTACCCCAGTTTAAGTAGTTGGACGATGGAAAAAGAAAACGATAGAATAGAAATTACCTCCGAAAGAATAGACCCTGTCTGCGGGACCCATCGTGTTCATTACCAAAGTAGTATTGACACTATTTCATTGCAGCACGAGGCACATTCGCGCGATGGCTTCGCTATAGGAGCATTGATTGCTGCAGAGTGGATTATTGGCAAGCGTGGATCTTTTGGAATGCGTGATGTTTTAGGACTTTAACGCTATCATCTTTCACACTTTGCTAACAAAATTGACAAGATTAAAAACGTAGTTTACACCCATGGAATTTATAATATTTATAGTAGTTCAAGCGCTTTGGTTTGGAACCATCTCTTGGAAGTTTTATGTCGCTGCTGACCGTAAGGCTTGGGAAGCATTTATCCCTGTTTACAACACCTATGTTCTAGTAAAAATAGCCCAGCGCCCTACCTATTGGGTGCTACTCTATTGTATACCCGTAGTTGGTGTAGTCATGGGGATTATTATGATGTATGAGCTCCTACATGTATTTAAGTTCCGTAAGACATGGCAAACAGCCGCAGTCATGGGGAGTTTTGGATTATACTTGGCTTTTTTAAACTACAAGGAGAAGCTGAAGTATTGGGGTAGAGATGACGCTTTCATCAAAAAGAATTTAGGGGAAGGCGTGAATAGTATTTTCTTTGCCATTGTCGTTGCTACTGTGATTCGCTCTAGTACTTTCGAGGCCTATACTATTCCTACAAGCTCCATGGAAAAGAGTTTAATGGTAGGAGATTTTTTGGTCGTATCCAAGATGCATTATGGAGTTCGGATTCCTATGACCCAAATGACCCTTCCACTTGTTCACAATAAGGTTCCTTTTTTAGGCATACCATCTTATATATCATGGCCACAAATACCCTACTTGAGGTTGCCAGCAATAGACCCCGTAAAAGCAGGTGATCCAGTAGTTTTTAATTATCCCATGGACAATATGCCTGTAGATAAAAAAGAAAACTACGTCAAACGCTGTGTTGCCACTCCTGGCGATAGCTTAAGAATAATTAATACGAATGTTTTTGTAAACGGTGAAGCGTTTAAATTTCCTGATCGCGCTTACCCTCAGTTCTTGTATTATGTAAAAACCAACGGGCAAGGGTTTAGTAAGGCACAGCTAAAAAGAGACTTTGACATCAACTATCTTACAAATACTGAACAACGTAAATATCCAACCGACCAGGATGTTTACCAAAGAACCTCTGATGAATACATCATGTTCCTTCAAGCGCAGCATGTAGATGACATTGAAAATCTACCTCATGTGATCAAAGTGTGGCCAGTAGTGGCTAATAGACCAGGCACTACAGCTGACACTTCACTACCACAGGGCTTAGTGGATCTACAAAACGGTCAAGCTGAAGAGATTCTGTTCCCTAATCCAGATAGTGGACATGGGGAACGTCCCTACAATCATACTTGGGATAACTATGGACCTATTTACATCCCTCAGTCAGGTACGACGATCTCTCTTACGGATGAGAACATCCACTCTTACCGCAGAGTGATAAGTGAGTATGAAGGACATGATCTAAAAATATCTTCAGACGGAATTGTATTTATAGATGATGTTGAGTCTAATAAGTACACGTTTGAGAAAAATTACTATTGGATGATGGGAGATAACCGCCACAATAGTCTAGATGCACGAAAATGGGGTTATGTCCCTGAAGATCACATCGTAGGTAAGCCTGTGTTTATTTGGATGAGTTATGACAAGCATGGTAAAGGGATGGATAAAATTCGAACCAACCGCGTATTCACGACCGTCAATGGTAGCGGAGAACGTCAGAGTTATTTCTGGCATTTCGTGGTGTTTATTGCATTATACCAGGTTGTTCAGATCATCAGACGTAAAAGAGCCGCATAATGACAGTTACCCTGAGCACGGCATACTTCCCTCCTATTGAGTGGCTATCGTATGTGGTTCAGTCTGGTGATTGGGCATTAGAGGCTCACGAACACTTCCAAAAGCAAAGTTTTCGATCAAGAACGCATATTCATGGGCCAAATGGAGTCCAATTCCTTTCTGTGCCCATAGACCGCAGCATTAAAGACATCACCTGTACTAAAATCTCTTACAGCGAAAACTGGGTAAAGGACCACTTGAAAGCCATAGAAACCGCCTATGCTAATGCGCCCTATTTTGAGGTACTCTTTGAAGATGTGAGTACCCTTTTATACCAAAAATATGCGACGCTCTGGGAATTAAATACCGCCACCATTGCTCTATTTATGGAGTGGATGGAACTTCCTGAACATTTCGTAACTACCGCCAGTTTTCAAACTACACCAAGTACCATAGATGCTAGAGCAATTCATCCTAAACTAACAACTCCAGTCATTTTTCCGGAATACCATCAGGTTTTTAAACATAAAAATGGATTCGCTCATAACTTGAGTGGTTTGGATCTGTTCTTTAACTTAGGGCGTGGATCATGGGATTACCTCCATGAGCTAAAACTACAACCACCAATTAACACAGACTCCGTCAATGAACCTATCCTTTAATAAAAACGAAGACGCCTTAAAGCTGCTAATCAGCGAATTGCACCACAGACAAGCAGTCGTGGAAAATGGTGGCGGAGACAAAAAACTTCAGAAACAACGCGATGCAGGGAAAATGACTGCTCGTGAACGAGTTTCGTTTCTAGTAGATCAAGACAAACCCTGTCTAGAAATGGGCGCGTTTGCTGGTGATGGAATGTATGAAGAGTATGGGGGTTGTCCAGGAGGAGGCGTTGTGATCGTCTTGGCATACATTAAAGGAACGCAATGTATTGTCGTTGCTAACGATGCTACAGTTAAAGCCGGTGCGTGGTTCCCTATCACAGGTAAAAAGAACTTGAGGGCACAGCAGATTGCCTTAGACAACCATACACCAATCATATACTTAGTAGACAGTGCGGGTGTTTTCTTACCGCTACAAGATGAAATATTTCCTGATCGTGAGCACTTTGGGCGCATATTTAGAAATAACGCAGTGATGAGTTCCTTGGGAATCCCACAAATTTCAGCCATTATGGGCAGTTGCGTAGCTGGTGGAGCCTACCTACCTATCATGAGTGATGAAAGCATCATTGTGAAAGGAACCGGTAGTATTTTCTTAGCAGGATCTTACTTGGTAAAAGCAGCCATAGGTGAAGACATAGATAACGAAACTCTTGGAGGTGCAGATACGCATAGCGATATAAGTGGTGTCACAGATTACAAGGCTGAAGATGACGCTGAGGCTCTATCGATGATTAAAGGCCTCGTAGATAAAATGGGTGCGTTTCCAAAAGCTGGGTTTGACCGAAAAGAATCTATAGCCCCTACGAGACCTGTGGAAGAGGTATATGGCCATGTTCCATTTGACGGAAAGCCGTTTGATAGCATGAGAATCATCGAGTGTATAGTAGACGACGGAAGCTGGCAAGCCTATAAAGAAACCTACGGTAAAACTATTATTACAGGCTATGCACGGATAGATGGATGGTCCGTAGGAATCGTCGCGAATAACCGAAAAATGAGTAAGAACGCAAAGGGAGAAATGCAGTTTGGCGGTGTTATCTATAGTGACAGTGCTGATAAAGCAGCGCGATTCGTAGCGAATTGTAATCAAAAAAGAATCCCTCTTGTATTCTTGCAAGATGTTACTGGCTTCATGGTAGGTAGCAAAAGCGAACATGCCGGCATTATTAAAGATGGAGCCAAAATGGTGAATACCGTTGCAAATAGCGTAGTTCCGAAATTTACCGTGATCGTCGGGAATAGTTTTGGCGCAGGTAACTATGCCATGAATGGCACCGCTTATGACCCTAGGTTAATGTTGGCTTGGCCAAATGCAAAACTCGCCGTCATGGGAGGTGCTCAAGCAGCCAAAGTATTACTACAGATTGAAGCCTCTAGACTAAAAGGCAGCGGAAAGGAGTTGTCAGATAAGGAACTTAAAGAGCTTAAAAAGAATATTGAAGACCGTTACGAAAGACAAATGAGTCCATACTACGCAGCATCTCGTTTATGGGTGGATGCCGTGATTGATCCTGCAAAGACACGGGAATGGCTAAGTTATGGTCTAGAGATGGCTAATAATAATCCCGAGATGAAGAGGTACAATCCGGGTGTAATTCAAACGTAAATGAAAAAAGTATTATTTCTACTTTGTCTGGGTACACTTGGCATGTATGCTCAGAACACGTCCTTTAAGTCACGAAAGGTACAGGCTGAATATGTTGGACAGTTTGATCCCAAGTCTTCTCAGAATGAGGTTATTTCGTTCATGTATCCCACCGGTGCCCCTATTCCTGGAGGAAATTCTTATAAAAGCTTTTTACTCGAACAGAAAGTCAATCAAGACTATCGCTCCTTTCCAAAACAGAGCATACAGAAAAAATCGACCACAGCATCTAAACCAAGTACTGGTTTCGGTACTTCCCTCTATAGGATGACTCCACAGGGAAATCCTTATGACTTCACCGGTGGGATTCCTAATGACAATGCAATGGCCATCAGTAAAGGGAGAATTTTATGTGCTGCCGTAAATTCTGTTTTTTGGGCCTTAGATCTCAATACAAATGAGCTTTTGATGCCTGGACCAATTGGTATTTCGAGTTTACAACAAATGGCCGGAGGTACCAGTTTTGAGAACTTTTATGATCCTAAGCTAATCTATGACCCTACACTGGACAGATTCATACTGGTTTTTTTAAAAGATAATGATGCCGCTAATAGCAGGATCATTGTTTGCTTCAGCACAACCAACGATCCATCAGACCCTTGGAATATTTACCGTTTAGACGGTAACCCTTTAAAGAACAACAGATGGACAGATTTTCCAGCGATTGCGCTGAGCGAAAATGGGTTAGTAATCACTGCTAACCTTATCATCCCTAATGTGAGCTGGCAGGTAGGTTTCGACGGATCTGTAATTTGGCATTTAGATAAAAATGCTGGTTTTGCTGGTAGTGATATCAATGCATCTGTCTACACCCAAATTTCGCACGACGGTAAATTTACAAGAAACCTTCACCCCGTGCGTGGTCATGACAACATCAGTGACCAGTTACAGTTTATATCCAACAGGAATTTTGACCTACAAAACGATACTGTTTTCCTAATATCTCTGCTAGAAGGTGCTAGTGACACTAGCATCAATACTACTGCCCTAGTAAGTAACATTCCCTATGGTGTTCCACCCAATGGAAAACAGGGTGACACAGACACCACAGATGCCACTAAAGGGCTACAAACAAACGATGGAAGGGTATTAGGTGCTATTCAAAAGGACGATTGGATTCAATTTGTCAGTACGACGTCCCACGGAGCTAATTCTAATTCAGGAATTTACCATGGATACATTTCTGATGCACAGAGTATCGCCCCCAAGGTGACGGCACGAATCCTATCACATCCTACGAGAGACTATGGATATCCAAATTTAGCATGGTCTGGTGTTCATACCAACCAGATACAAACATTGATTGGTTTCAACTTTACCTCTATGGATGGTCACCCAGGAGTTGCAGCAGTACAACTGGGAGATGACACGACATTTTCAGATGTACTAGATTTAAAACTTGGTACAACCCATGTCGATCGGCATAGTGACAGCTACGAACGTTGGGGAGATTACTTTAGCATTCAAAACATGTACGATCAAGAAGGTCAACTCATACCATCGGAAGTATGGATGGCAGGATTCTACGGGGATGGACCACAGCAAAACCGTACCTATATCGCACAGGTTTTTGGAAATGACACCATCGTACAGCTGCATCCAAATGGTGGACGGGTATATCCAAATCCAAGTGTAGACGGTAATAACGTTACCGTAGAGTTTAATTTAGAGAAAGATCAAGAGGTTCAGGCCGAACTTTTCTCTGAAAATGGACAATATGTTCAGAATCTAGCGAGTAGACCTATGCCGATGGGACCCGCTGAATTATATCTGGATCTAACAGGTCTGTCTCAAGGCATGTACATCATACGAATTCAAGGATCAGAAGGATTTCTTAAGGTGGAGAAAATCATGAAACTGTAATACATTTTGCTGGAAACAACCGTGTATAAGAACACCTATTATACTGATAAAGAGTGATTTAATATATTATAGGTATCTTTATACCAAATTAATATATCAATGTTTAATAAATTAAAAACAGCTCAAAAGCCTGTTTCCGTTATAGAAGGCCTGCCTCAGGTTAAACCAGAGGCAACCTCCGGAGATACTTGGTTAGAAGAGCTATTCAATTAACAGTCAAGCCCCTTAATGAAAAGGGGCTTTTTTATGCTCCTTTTTTTCTTGTTAGAAAGCTCAGGCCATAGACTAATGCAGAAGTTCCTATACTAACAAATGCGATACTAGGATCAATTTTACCCACCGTCTTCATCATAAATACACTTACTCCTAGGCTTACTATGGTCATCACGATCAGTGCTCTGACCACACTTTTCTTGTCTCGATTTCCAGCCCAATCAAAGAAGATCACTGGAGCAATGCCAATACCAAGTGCTTTGAATGTCACGACAATATCTTCAATTCTCTCAAAAAAGAAGGCAATGAGTAAAGCAAAAAGCCCAACACCTACTAGCGCCCATCGTATTCTTCGAATGCCACTTTGAGCACTTTCATTTTTCCTGGGAAATAGGTCATTCGTCACATTAAGACTCAGCAGGAACAAATAGGTATCTGATGTTGAGAGGATTGCTGCAAAAAAAGCAATCAATACAAAAACCTGAAACTCTGGAGGAACGAGCTCCGTAAAGGTTCTTAGTACCATCATTTCTGCATGTTCATTTTGAATTGCCCCAGAGATTGGGAATGAGGAACGTGCAATCAATCCCACATACGTTAAAGCTACTGTTAGTAGTATATTAATAGATGCTCCTACCGCAAAGCTATCACGAACAACGCGCTCGCTCTTCATGGCAAAAACTTTCTGCCAATAATCTTGGGTGGCAAAAGGTGTCAATAACCCCAATAATAAAAATGCAATGATATTTACTGGACCGGCATTAAACGGTTCGTACATCTCCGCCGGGACTTCACCACCTTGCTGCAATGTCATGGTCACAAGAATGAGAACTAAAAAAATAACTGCAAACTGAAAAATATCGGTCTTAACTACCGAACCAAACCCACCCACAAGTAGATAAGTTAATACAGTCACTAACATTCCTAGCTTAGCCCAATTCACCGGGACACCGCCTAATTCATTTAATAAATTAGATCCTACGAGAAGTTGTGTACTCAGTAGTCCCACATACCAAACGAATATCACACCAATGACCCACCGAGCTGTCTTTCTGCCATAACGGAACACGAAGTAATCCGTAAGTGTAAAAAAATGATGCTCTATAGATAGTCGATACAACTTTAATGCAAAAGGTATAAACATCAAGAAACCAAGTGTATACCCAATAAATATCCATGCAGCACTTACGCCATATATGTATACAAAACTGGTATATACCATAAGAGTGACCGCACTCACGAATGTACCGCTCAGCGTCATTAACGATGGAAAGAAACCCATGTTACGTCCTCCTAAGGCAAAATCATCTACTGATTTTGTAGACGTCATGCGACCCAATAAAATTCCAATGAGAGTGAACCCGATTAATACTCCCCAAAGAAGTGTAGAACTGATCATAGCGATGATTTATATTCAAACAATCTAAGCAGAATATTTTAGAATTATAAAATGGTTGGATAGCGATTTAAGTAACAAACCTCAGAACAACGTAATAAGAAAAATGATAATCGTGTGGAGTAAGTAACAATAACATCAATGAGATGAGTACTACTTAATACGAGCTATTTTAGGATAAAGTTTAACAGCACTCTATCCCATTCTTCATTGCCGATGTCCCATCTCAATGCATGACCTGCAGAAGGATATATGGCTTCTTCAAAGTAACTACCCTCATGAGACCTCATTGCTGATGCAGCATCTGCAACGGGGGCCGTGGCATCCAGTTCACCATGCATCCACAAGAGATCTCTAGGATAGTTGGACATGTCTACGGCCAAGTCAAAGTGAAAGTTGGTAAGCATCGAAGAAGGTAAACTTAGGCCGGTTGAGTTTTGCATAATACTCGCGGATGAGCTCTGTGGAGTTTCCATGATTAGTTTTTCAATCGGAATAAGTGATCCACCAGCGGCTGCGGGTCCTGCCGTTAACGAACCTATAGAATTCGCAAATACGATCAACCTATCACTCTCTAAACCTTGGCCCTTTAGCCAGCTCACTACAGATTCATAGTCACTTGCTAAAGAGGTTTCATCCGTGGATATCCCAGTGCTTTTACCATACCCTCTGTAGTCATACATCATGACACCATACCGGTGCTGCTCGCCAAGATTTGCTATGTGTGCGATCGTACTCCAATAACTATCCATGGAAGGAACGTTTCCGTGCAGATACAAGATAATGGTGTCTGATTGTATTTGACTATAATCTCCAACATATAAAATTTCTATGGTATCCAAATCTGAGAACGTCTGTAGCCTATGAATTTTAGACTCATCTACATGGTCTACAACATCTAATAAAGTAGAGTTCGTGAAATTGTATTCACCCGGAGCTCCATAAAGCATGACAGCACTGATATCCAAGCATGATGTCAGCAGTAATAAAGACGCAAAAATTATAATATTCTTCATCATTCCTTTCTTAAAAATTCATAGCTGCTCCCCAGTACCATCCTTTTCCACCTAAACCATTCGTAGAAGGTATGTAAGCTTGCGGTATGTGCATTTCACGAGTTGGATTCAACAGCTTGTATTCTGCCTGTATTTCTATCCATTTATAACGAAACCTATAACCTACACCAAACGATGGGGATAAAATTCGACCTTTATTATTTTCAGATAAAAACCAAGTAGGATCCACCCATGTGTTAGCACTTACATTTAGAATATGTGGACCTATTTTCCAATAGGCATTCACCCCTGACTCTGGGTATAGCCTAAATGCAGCGTCTCTGGAACTAACAAAAGAATTCGCACCATAGCTCCAAGAGACTCCCGGAATCATGCCATTAGGCATAGTAACCGTTTTTACTATACCTCCATCCACTTGAATAGTCCCTAGATATAGGCTTGTAAGTTGCGCTCCAGCATAGAACGTCTTTACATCTGAAAGACCTTTCGCGACGTATACCCCTACTAAAGGCAATGATCCGTCATTCACCCTTGGTCTTCCCAAAGTCGCACCGACTTGTGTAACTCCTTTTTCCAATGGAGCAACGATTCTAGTTGGGGCACAAGAGACCAATATAGGGACCAATAATACCCAAAAAATGTTTCTCAATTTCATAGTGAATAACTCATTAACAAAATCTATCATCGAATAGACTTCCAACATAAAATCATGGACATTTAAATCCTAGATTTGAATTCCCAAATATATCACAACAATGGAACAACACGAATGTATTATCATAGGTTCAGGACCCGCGGGATATACTGCAGCCATCTATGCCGCAAGAGCTGACTTAAAGCCCGTAATGTACATGGGACTTCAGCCAGGTGGTCAGTTAACCACAACCACCGAAGTAGATAATTTCCCAGGATACGCTAATGGTGTAGACGGAAATGCAATGATGGAAGATTTGAAAAATCAAGCCGAGCGATTTGAAACTCAAATTAGATTTGGACTGGTCACAAAGACTGAACTTAGTAAAGAAATTGGTGGATGGCACACGCTCACCATCGATGAGACTACGCAGGTTCAAGCGAAAACAGTCATTATATCTACAGGTGCATCAGCAAAATATCTAGGGCTTCCTGCAGAAGAAAAGTTTATGGGCTTTGGCGTTAGTGCCTGTGCCGTATGTGACGGATTCTTCTTTAAGGGTCAAGAAGTAGTTGTCGTAGGAGCTGGTGATACGGCTGCTGAAGAGGCCACCTATCTCGCAAAGCTTTGTCCCAAAGTGACTATGCTCATCCGTCGCGGTGAAATGCGCGCATCGAAAGCCATGCAAAATAGAGTTCTCGCTACAAAGAATATTGAAGTTCTGTGGAATACTGAAACGGTGGATCTTGTAGGGAACGATAAGGGACTCACAGGAGTACTAGTAAAGAACAATCAAACTGGTGCCGAAAAGGAAATTTCTGCAACAGGATTCTTTGTTGCTATAGGTCACAATCCAAACACAGATATATTCAAAGGTCAGATCGATATGGACGAAACGGGATATATCATCACCAAACATGATTCTACCGCCACAAATTATCCTGGAGTATTCTGTTCAGGAGACGCTCAGGATAAAATTTACCGTCAAGCGGTGACTGCTGCTGGCACAGGTTGTATGGCGGCCCTTGAAAGTGAAAGGTACCTAGCTTCATTAGAAGACTAGCGATCAGATATCACAAGCTATAAACCCCCTAGAGCAAGAGCTTTAGGGGGTTTTTTATTTTATTCGCTCAATGGAATCCAAAGTTGAGAAGGAACCCAATTCTGCTCTAAAGTGAGGTACGACTGTTGCATTTCGTTAGTCTCCAAACGGCTAGGCAGCTCTTTACCTTCTCCTAAAGCTATGCGTTCAACCTGGACGCCGTCTTCATAGTTATATCGTATCCAGCGGTACCCTGAGGGCACTAGAGAAACATCTAATTGTAACACACCTTCCTTAAAGGTCCAATCTATTCCACTCAAATCATGGACCTCTTGTTCGATCTTATGAAACGGTGAATTCTCCACCTTAGTTCCCATACCCATCCTGTTGTAGATTAAGACTCGTTTGGATTGAAAAGGAAAGGTTGATAATTGATATTGGCTTCTTCTTATGCCTGGGTGAACTAAGGAATATGATTCCTTTCGAGTATACATCTCATAAAGAGCAGCATCCTGATAAGAATCTAGAAATATCACATGGTCCAATTCATTTATAGATTGAATCTCCTTTCTAAAGTGTTCCGCAATACCTATACGCTCAGAAATCGCTGGGATAAAAATCAATAGATGAATCACCGCTAAAAAAGCTCCAAGTGAACGCCACTTAAGATTAATAACTCTAGGTAACTCTGGAATAATCCAGACCAAGACCAACATCCAATGTAGTTCCGCACTACCATTTAATGCTGACCAACCGAATACTAGAGCTGAAAGAACCACCAGGGAGCGTGACCATTTTGGTAAATAGTTGTAGTTCCATAACATTGGAAGCCATAGGATTATGGAAACCACTAGAAATTGGATCATAGCGACAATGCCTCCACCAGGAATAAACCGGTCCGATAAATGATACCTAAAAGAAGGCCAATCATTGTGATATTGCCAGATAAAATGAGGCATCAGAACCACGGCACCCAATGCTATGGCTGCATATAATTTCACTTCCCTGCGCTTAGGCCAAAAGCCTATTGCTAATGCAATGATCAATAAAAAACCATGATATTTTGAAAGACCCAATAGACCTACAGACAGTCCTAATACGATAGTATTCAACCAACTCGTATCCTTGTCCCATCTTTTAAAGCAGGAGATTAGAATGAATCCAACAACAATCATTACGGTATCTGGCAAAGCCCATCCCAAGAATAAATGAGCTCCGGGAATACATAAACCCCATAAAAGACTGTGTCTTTTAGATAACAAAACCAGTAATAATGAAAGTACCAGGAAGGGTATTCTGAAAAAAGAGCCTGGTGCTAATCTAGAAAACCACGCAACTAGAGGCGGATGGTCAAAGTATCCCCACGCTAAATCTTTCGCCCAGGAGATATAATAGGCCTCATCTGCAGAGATCGCTGGAATAAAAGCATTTACCAGAAGCAGAGCTATGACCAGCAGCCAAGGCGACATATGTTTATAGAATTCCTTCATCAAAGTACAATGTAGGACAAATAGAGGCTACACTATCCTGCGAAAAAGCCTTTCGCAATCATGTAAGGCAAAATGATATATAGAGTCATCCCCTTAATAAGAAAAAAGAGAAATAAACCGATAGCTGTAGGCCAACCCACTGCCTTTAATCCTCCTGTTAAACCCTTTTCCCTGAATATTAGCACATACTTGCGCATAAACCCAGGTGTCATTGAAAATCTTTTCTTAGCCAATTCCTTTCTAGTTTTGCCGTTCCCCACATTTAGGAGTTTCACATCTCGCTATAAGCCGGATTCTGTACCCTTACGGGCCCTTATCATTTATCTAGTCCTAACCTCGCGATTAGGATCAATCTGCCTACCCCTCGTGCAGTAAACTCTAGACGGGTCGCCTAGCCCCTAAGGAACACGATATACATGACATTTCAGCGCGTGAGGTTTACCTTGCTACTTTAGTCACCTAAAGCACGGTGAGCTCTTACCCCACCCTTTCACCCTTACCCGAAGGCGGTTTACTCTCTGCTGCACTTGCTGTCCCTACTTGCGTAGGTCCTTCCTGTTAGGAAGCACACTACCCTATGCTGTCCGGACTTTCCTCTTCTTACGAAGCGATAAGGCACGATACATGTGAAAACCTAAATGTTAAGAACGATTGCAAATTTAGTGCTTGGAATTTAAAATCTGCACTTCTGTAGCACCATATCCACCTTCAGAGAAATCTGCGAAATAATAGTTTAAACCACTCATCCTCTCTAGCATGTGGTGCACTTCATCCTTTAAACGCCCAGACCCCTTTCCATGAATAATTAAAACTTTTCCAACTTTACGTCTTTTTGCTTCACTTATCACCGCGCGAGCCTTATCTAATTGAAGGTTTAAAATTTCATATTTGGTCATCCCATGCGTAGTGTCAAGAAGTTCATGTGAATGAAGATCTACCAGCAACCTATCAACTTGCTGAGCGGATGGTTGCACTATTTTTCTAGGCTTGTCCTTTTTATATATTTCTCCAACTTCCATCGTATGTATAGGCAAAAGCTCTTTAGCGTCATACTCACGATCAAAGCCAAACATGTCTTCTACGGTGATAACATCCCCACTAATCGCCTTTATTACCGCTTTCCCAGCAGCATCTTTGAAGGTTATCTGTTGTCCAATTCTAAATTCCATATATAAAAAAACCCCGGCCAAGTGGCCGGGGTTCGCAATGTATTACAAACTATTGATATTATTCAACAGTAATGCGTTGTGTCAATACTCCTTCATCTGTCGTGAACGTGATGAAGTATACACCTGCTGACTCATTACTGAGGTCGAACTGGTTGTTGTATACACCATTCACTTCAACAACATCTGTTGAAACTACCTGACCTAACATATTCACGATGGTGATTTCAACATCTTTCGCTTGCTCTGTAGCAAACTCAACATTGAACAACCCGCGAGTTGGGTTAGGATAGATGCTCAACGATCCATTCATGAAGTCTTCATCAACACTGATTTGATTCACATCGAATGTGAACGTCGCAGTATCTGAAGTACATGGCCCAAAAGCAATTACTGTTACAGTCTCTCCTGCCATGTTCGCAGTGAAGGTAACTGTGCCTGAAGTTGCATTAGACGTAGTTCCATTAGAGAACTCTACATAAACACTATCAGCATCTGTCGTTCCAGAAGCATCCCATGAAGCGCTCCAGTCTGTAGATGTTATAGTTGCATTTGCAGAATCTACTGTAATAGATGCTACTGGATCTGGATGAACCTGAATAGTTATCGTAGAATCAGCACGTTCACAACCGCCCACAGTAACTTTCCAGTTGTAGAAGAAATAGTGGTAGTTATTAAGTGAACCTTGATCCACTGACACCTCTCCAGTTGGATTGGTAAATGGATATCCAGTAACACCGTACTCTCTATATAATCCACCTGTTGTAGAAGATGCACCATACATGTTATAGCTACCAGGAGCTATTAATGCACCGATGTATACTTCTTCAGCAGTATTACCAGTCGCAGTAGTCGCTACAGATCCAGTCCAAACTACAGATCCAGTTACCTGGTCAGTAATATTTATGGTTGTAGAACCAGCTGCATTAGGATATACAGTCACACTATCTAACATAAACTGTTGTGTAGCAGTAAATTTAACTCCAGTCGTTCCGAAGAAGTTATAGTTACCTCCACTTGTTCCAATCCCAAATGTATTTTGAATTTCAGAACCTGTTGACTCCGCAGAAAGAGTTAACGTAGTATCCTGAGTCAATACCAAACTTAGCGTTGAATCTGCATCAACATACCCGACAGTATCCCCTAGGATATTCGTCCATAAGAACGATCCTGTTGTAGGATGTGCAATACTCAGTGAAACTGTTTCTCCAGCACAAGCAAAATCTTGAGCTACAGGTACAACTTGCTGCGCATCTGAAATATCTATCGATGTTGACAACGTATCATTGCCTGGACGAGCATCATTACTTAATGTAGTGTAAGCAACAACTGACATAGGACCTCCTACATAGTTACTTACATAA
>OJHK01000916.1_pt1 | contig 15600 bp, 12 predicted proteins | sample 1595161 | NCBI WGS metagenome assembly OJHK01 (sample SAMN05416842, study PRJEB24817) | seawater metagenome | isolation source: Sea water | place: Canada:Atlantic | collected 2013-07 | reverse complement strand
TAATAGTAAGTGCTTTTGAAAAGGTGCTATTTCCATCACTCACCTGGACATAGATATTAAGAGACGAGTTGGTCTCATAATCAATGTTGCTTGCTACCAATAGTTCAGTGCCTGAAATGGTGAATGATGAGTTATGCTGATCATTCGTTCCATTAACTGAAACTAAACTAAATATGAAATCTGTAGTATCAGAATCTGTGGCTGTTAAATTAGCTGCTAAAGTACCTATTGAAACTTCTTCGTCTATTGAAATTGTACTTGTACTTGTTAATATGGGGGAGGACGAAGCTCCAGTTATCCTATTTCCAAAAAACTCATAAATCTTAGAAACTTCTTCTTGACTAAGTTCTTTATCATAGAATAAAAATGCAGAAATTGCTCCATTAAAGTTACCTGCATATCTCCCTAATTCCATTGTGGAATTCATTGAAGGATTAGTTTGTAAGCTCTGAGATTTATCGAGTGAATTGTTTATGTATAATTTGGCTGTACCAGCTTGATTGTCTGATGTAGCTCCTTGATGGGTCCCAGTAAGCAAATACCAGGATCCAGTATTAAGAGATGTTTGAGAATAAAATGCCTGGCCGGCTTTTGTTTCCCACCTTAATTTACTATTGTTACCATTATAAAAATTAATATAGGATGGAGAATTATTATAATTAAAACTACCTCCACTAAAACTATTGTATTTCATTAATATAACAACAGAATATCCATTGGGAAATGTCAAATTGATATTTGAATTTGAAGAAGAATATTGACCATTATAATTAAAGTGTCCAAAGTTAGAATTACTGAAAGTAGCACCTCCAACATTAAAATTATTACCACTACCACTAATATCATTCCATGTGTTTCCACTGCCTGAATAAGAATTTGAATCTGAAGCATCAAGATGTAAAACAAGTCCATCTGTCACTATATTAGAAGCTTCAAATCCCAAATCAGTTACGGGTTCTAAAACATTGGTAACTGAAACCGTAAAAGCTTTCTCAAAGTCTGAAGTTCCATCGCTTACTTTAACATAAATATTATAGCTCGTTTTGATTTCATAGTCTAGTGTAGTGCTTGTCAAAAGAGAAGTTCCGCTTATCATAAAACTCCCATTATCATCATCTTGAGCATCTCCACTAGAGAAAAAAGAAAAGGTGAGATTGTTGCTAGAGGTATCGGAATCAGTGGCAGAAAGAGTTCCTATCAGGCTGCCGATTGATGATGTTTCAGATATGGTATTTGAGGTAAGAGAAATATCCGTGGGAGGGATTTCAATTAAAGCATCATAGTTTTGATAAACTTCTTGATCAGTTAAGGCTGTATTGTAAATTAAAAGATGACCGATTTTTCCATGCCCATAATTCCCATTATTATGAGTTCCTATTTTAAGATCAGTGTTGTTCGAGGAACCTAAAGATCCTGATCTGGTATTTTTAAGTATTCCATCAACATAGGTTTTAATCTGACCTGAACTACTGTTTCTTGAAATCGTAATTATAGAAATTTTACCATTTGCCATTTCAGAGTTAGCAACATATAATGGCTTTATTATTGAACCCGCCGAACCATTATCAATATCAATACCTTTATCATTTCCAACCCAAGTACTATAATTCCAATTATTATTGATTCCTTTTGATATAAAAGGACTCCAGGTACCCCAATTTGGCTCTAAAGAATATGAAATAGTAATATCATTTGTTATGTCTAAAGTATTATCGTTTGCAACCGTTACATCATCATTACTTCCGTCAAAACTAATACTTCCACCCCCATTTGAGCTATATGTAGCTCCGCTGAGAATACCATTGTTTTCATTTCCAGAAAGATCATACCAAATAGTCCCTGTTCCTGGATAAGATGATATATTACTGGCATCTAAATATAGAACAAGGTTATTATTTATAATATTAGGAACTAGCTCTGTAGTATTATTTGATTGTGTTGTAGACACAGTATTACCTGAAGCAGAAAAGATAGCGTTTGATACTGGAAGAATAGTTAATATTTCATTACCATCAGGAGTTCCAGAAAGAGGAATTCCAAGACCTATTGTTGTTCCGCTTACACTAATACTTGATGGCGTTGCAGAGGATAAGGAAGCAGAACCAGCAGATATAGATAATTCGAAATCAGAAACTTCTAAGGTTACTGTAGCATTTGATGAACCCCCATAAATAGGATCAGAAAACATTAATGAAACAGTAGAATTATCTAAACCAATTTTAGTTTGAGAGATTTCAGGATTAGAAGTAGTAGTTTCAGAAAAGTTATAAACTGAATTAATCTCAGAATCTGTTAATGCAACATTCCAAATGTTAACATCATCCATAGAGCCTACGAAAAAATTTCCGCTTTGGTTCAACTGACCTCTACCAATAGCTAAACCGTAAGTTGTTATGTTAAAAACAGATCCTGAAATAGTATTAATTAAGTTTCCATCTCTGTAAACTTTTCTTTGGCTTCCGTTAAAAACAAAAGCATAATGATGCCAAACACCATCATAATAATAATTACCATTTGATGTATCAAACCCTGAATTACATCTATTAAATTGGATATTTGCGCCAAGTCTTATAATGGGTCCGGCATTTCCATTACAAGTTTGATATCCTAATCCAAGAATATCAACAGTTGCATTATTTGTCGATTTAATCCAAGCACTTATAGTAAAAAGAGTTGAAAATTGATTTGCCATGCTGTCACTTGTGGAAATATAATCATTCCCATCAAATGAGTACGCTGAGTTAGAAACCCCATTTCTATCAGTAACTAATGAGGGATTTCCATTTAGAGACCCATTATAAAAATTACCACTAGAATCGTCTGCATTCCCAGAAAAATTATAGCTCCCAATTAAATTGGAAGCCTGAGGAAGTTGGCCGTACAACATGTTTGAAATACATACTAATAATAATAAATTTTTTATCATTTAATTGAAAATATATAACCAGCCTTCTTTTGCTTTGACCCCTATTGATTTAATATTAAAAAGATATGGTCCTGTAGGCAGTGGGTTTCCATTACTGATATTGGATCCTGCCCAGTCATTTTGATAGTTATTGGACTCATAAACCAAACTACCATCTGGGGCATAAACTCTCACCTGAGTATTAGGGTACTGATCAATGTTGATGACTTTCCATGTTGACTCCACTCCTGTTTGGTTAGGGGTAAGTGCCTTAGAAATAATTAATCCAACATCTGAAAACCCATCATTGTTATCATCCTGATCTTCGTTGTTTCCTATACCATCTCCATCGGTGTCTACACTCTCATTGGGATCTAGTGGAAAAGCATCTTCATTATCCCGAACTCCGTCGTTGTCCTTGTCTATTTCAAAGCGGTCGTCTATACCGTCTGCGTCAGTATCCACACACAGGTCTTTATTCAATGGGAAGTTGTCTTCTGTATCCAAACAAATGTCGTTATCGTCATTATCATCAATACAGTCAGGAGAAAGATCTTGATCATAATCTAGAGGTAAACTACTAGAGTCAAGGGGATCACTCTCACAGGCAATCTCATCGGTGTCTAAGTAGTTGTCATTGTCATCATCGGTGTCTGTATTATCTCCTATTTGATCTCCATCGGTGTCAAGCCATTCTGTGGCATCCAGTGGGAAGGCATCTTGGGTATCTAGATAAGTATCGTTATCATCATCGGTATCCAAACAGTCTGGGTCTCCATCAGCGTCAGTGTCGATTGGGCTGCTACTACTGTCTATTGGGTCAGTGCCACAGCTTACTTCAATACTATCTGTAAAGCCGTCGTTGTCATCGTCTGTGTCTGTATTATCTCCTATTTGATCACCATCGGTGTCTGTTGTTTCAGTGGCATCCAATGGAAAGGCATCTGCTGTGTCTAATACACCATCTCCATCATCATCTGAATCGCAAACATCACCTGTGCCGTCTGTGTCTGTGTCTAATTGATCTGCATTGGCTGTTGTGGGACAATTGTCAGCGCTATTTGCGATGCCATCACCATCTGCATCTTCATCAACATCAGCTACTGAAATTGTAAATGTCTTGGAGTAAGTTGCAGTTCCGTCGCTGGTTTGCACAACTATAGAATAGCTGGTTTTAGTTTCATAATCTAAACTTGAAGCGCTTAATAAATTAGCACCGTTAATTGAAAAGCTTGTGTTATTTGTATCACCTGTCCCGGAAACTAAACTATAGGTATGTGTATCTCCACTATCAGAATCAGTGGTGGATAAAGTTCCGATTGTTGTTCCTATTGTAACGTTTTCAGCTATTGAAGTAGAAGATAGTGACATATCTGTTGGGGTGCTATTAATATATTGAAATACCGTATTTCCAACAGTTGTAAAAATATGTATTGTGTAACCACCTGCTTGAGATATCGTTCCACCTGTTGCTATTGGTGTTCCTAAATATCTTATTATTACTATTCCAGATCCTCCGTTATTTGCAGTTGTAGATTCCGGATCAGTACCGCCGCCGCCGCCGCCGGTGTTTGGACTACCAGCAGTACCATTATTGTAATTTCCATTTCCATATCCTAATGAACTTCCATTTCCACCCCCACCATTACCACCTTGACCACCGCCATTACTTACTGTACAGTTACAATTGGCGTTAACACCGCCTCCGCCGCCGCCGCCATAAAAGGTAGCTGTTCCAGAAATAGATGATTGAACTCCATCACCTCCAGGACCTCCTTTATGTTGAGCAGGAGCATTAAATCCATTTTCACCAGCGCCACCACCGCCACCAGCCGCACCGTAACCTCCTTGGTTACTTCTTCCGCCTCTAGTACCTTGTCCAGATATACCACTCGAAAATGTCACACTTGGTCTATCATAAGATCCGCCACCACCAGATCCACCGTCAGCACCAGCGCCACCATTTATTAGAGAATTCCCTCCTCCTCCTCCTCCTATTGCGGTTATAGTAACATTAGTTGAAGAAATTGAAGAGTTTCCTCCATTACCACCAATATTAGCACCTGAAGAACCAGATCCACCAGATCCAGAAGATCCACCAGCTCCCACAATTACAGAAATACTGGAATTCAGTTGGATAGAATAATTTGTAGCCTGTAGTACACCACCACCTCCTCCTCCTCCAGATGCACCTCCGCCGCCACCAGCAACAATTAGGTATTCTATTTGAATTGTTTGTGATAATCCGATCGATGAAAAGAAAATGAATACTAATAAATATAATTTATAACTATTGGTTTTCATAATATTTAGTTAGTTCATCGATTAAAGAAACATCTGATATATATTCTATAGCCCCAGTTGAAATTAATGATTTTATAGAGGCATCATGTCCAACAAAACCCCAATAGGACAGAAAGGTATTTAAAATGTCGGAATCAATTTTTTCATCAATTAACTTGTCTGCAGAATTAAGCTTAAAGTAAATAGACTCTAATGCATCATTATAAAATTCTTCATCTTTATTTAGGTCAATTAGAACTCCCCTAAGAGAATTATCTTTTAGCTTCTCTTTATCTTTTTCATTTAATATATCCTGAATATAAAATGATATTGTTACAGAAAATATAATGACAAATATCTCAAAGACATATCTGAATGCGGGGTTAGTTAAAAGAGCATTCTTCATGGTGTTAGCTATTAGGTGTTTAAATATAGGGAAATATAATTAGTATAAAAAACCCATAGATGGATTAGGAGATTAGGCTATATACCCATTTCACCAGCGAATCCCCACCACTTCAAAATAAATCCACTTTCCTTTTAAAGATGCGCTGGTGAAATGGGTATATAATCTAATCCCCTAATCCACTGATATTGCTATTATATTTTGTCTTAAATTATTTGCTTTTGAGGTATGCAGAAGAAAAGTCAAAATCACCCGATCCAATTTCATAGATGGCAGCATTTTCTTCCATACGAATGAATTTCACATGTTTATTACTTTGAATTTTTCGACCCGATTCTTTTATGGAACCGGCATCATTGGTAGGGATATATACTTCAGCCGTACAATTAGGAGGTACCGATACCTTCCATTTAAACAATCCATTTTCGCGTTTCCAGTTACTTACAATCAAACCGTAGACCGATTCAAAAGCAGCGTTTACCCAATGCAAATCTCCTACAGGTTCCGGATGCATAATGATGTTTTTGAATCCAGGTTGTCCGGTATCATAAGCAATACCACCTAGAGTCTGGTACATCCACGCTCCCAGGTAACCGGCAAGAATGGTCTGGCTTTGTCCGTTCATGCCGGGATCACGGGTGTCGCGATCCCATCGCTCCCAGATTGAGGTTCCGCCTTTAGCCACCATGTAACCCCAGCTTGGCCGTGTGGTTTGGGTAAGAATGGTGTATGCAACGTCTGAATGTCCAGTAGAGGTAAGTGTTTGCATCAACCATTTGAGCCCGGGGCACCCAACGGTTAAATGCCCATCGTGTTTTACCATGATATCATTTACAAGGTTGTCGATCACGGATTGGCGATATTCCTGGGGGACAAGCCCAAAAGCCAGGGGGAGTACATAAGAGGTCTGCGTTTCACTTTGAAAAGTGCCGCTTTCAGCATCGAAAAATGTTTTGATGAATGCTTCTTCTACCTTCTCTGCCAATTCCTGGAAATATGTGGCATCATCCGTTTTTCCAAGAAAGTCAGCGGTTTCTTCAACGGTCTTTAAATTGTAATACATATACGCGGTCCACATCAATTCGAGGGAGGTTGCCCCATGATCAGAATATCTTCCATCCACGGTATATGCATCTACCCAATCTCCATAGGTCCCTTGACGGTAAATAAAATCAGGGTCAAGAAATTCCTCGAGATAGAGGACCCAACGTTTCATTGTAGGGTAGTTTTCGGAAAGGATTTGTTTATCTCCATACATATAATAGGATGACCATGGAGTGGTTGTAATCACTGCAGGCCAAATGGGATCTTTTGTATCCCAGAGCCAGATAGAACCTGATTCTGATAACCCCCCGTCCTCACGTTGGCTGAATCGTGTTTCGTCCAAAAAGTTATCGTAAAATGCCGCCACATTATACATGTAGCCTTCGGTTTCAGATGTTTTCTCTGAAACACTTAACCAAGCTTGACGCTCATCCCGGTCAGGATCCATGGGCACTCCTCTTTCTTGCATACGTACTGTACGATGCATGTTGTCGTAGATTTTATTGACAAGCTCATTGGAGCATCTAAATTCACCCGTCTTTTCCAAATCGGAATGAACCACCAACATCTCAATGTCTTCTTTTTTTAATACGCCAGGCCATCCTGTAATTTCTGCATATCTCATCCCTTGTCCCCTGAACCTTGGCGCCCATATTTCAGTCCCTTTCCCCTTGAGAATATAACTGTCTGTGGACAGGGCACTACGATTAGGAGCCATATCTATGTTGCCTTTGGAGTCAATGTCAAAGGTTGTACGGATAACAACCTTTGTTCCCCTGGAGCCTTTTACCTTGATCTGGCACATCCCATAAAGGTTTTGCCCAAAGTCAACTGTGTACCCCCCGGATTTTGATTTGTATATAACAACAGGATTTAGTTTTTCGATGGCCCTCATTGGCTCATGCATCTGGGCTATGAGTTTGCCCTCCGGAGCTGATACCAGCTGGACAGGTTGCCACAGAGTGTCATCAAATCCTACCTTGTCCCATCCCTCCTTTTCCATGGTTGCATCATATTCTTCTCCATCGAATTCGCTGTTGGCACGGATAGGTCCCTGGTCGGTAATTTTCCACTTCTCATCACTTACAAGAAGCTCAGAAGTTCCGTCGGAGTACTCTACCTGCAATTGCATCAACATTTTGGGGAATCCAAAGTTTGGTGTATAAACGGGAAGGCGGTTACGAGGAGAGAAGAACCGTCCGTTACCCAATATTAATCCTATAGCATTCCTGCCCGAGGCCAGATAATTCGTTACATCATGAGTAACATAAAGCACCCGCTTATCATAGTTTGAATGCGTTGGATCCATGATACGATCCCCCACTTTACTCCCATTGATGTACAGTTCGGAAAAGCCAAGTCCGCTCAGGTAAACGGTGGCCGACTTTATTTTTTTCTCAATATTGAACTCTCTGCGAACCATACGTGCAGGCAGCTTTCTATGGTCATCGGCTGGTTCAATGTAGTCAACATCCAGACCGATCCATTTTGCTTTCCAATCCTCCTGGTCGACCAGACCCATTTGCCAGTACGCAACATTGCTCCACTCGGATGCGTTAGCATTGGTATCCCACACCCTCACCTGCCAGTAGTATTTTTGGCCCGACTCTAGGGATTCTCCTTCATATACATGATGCAAAGATGAGCTTGAGGACACCTTTCCTGTTTGCCAGACAAGCTGACGGTTTTTAGATAATGTTTCCGCATTTTTACTCACGCGAATTTCATACGCAGACTGTAGCACACTTCTACCATTACTTTGTATTTGCCAGCTTAACAGGGGTTGTTTTGAATCTATCCCGATGGGATTGTCCATATATTCCAAGCTAAGCTCGGATACATTCAGGGTAAGCTCGGATACATTGGTTTGATCACAGGAGTTGAGGATGAGTATAAATAAGGTTAACACAAAAATATTTTTTTTCATTATTGATTTGTTTTTTTTATAATTCCTTCATGAAAGATTTATTAAGTATCATCCTAATCCATCCAGAGGGTTTTTTATTATCTTGAAGTTCAATTTAAATATATATGAAAAATTCCATCTTGTTATTATCGATGTTAATTTTTGCTGTGGCTTGCTCCAAAAATAATGATGGCGAGAAAGATGATTGCATAGATGTATCTCAGATCAACAACTCGGGGGTTTGCTATGAAGTATACGCCCCAGTTTGTGGTTGTAATAATGAAACCTACGAAAACGATTGTAAGGCCCAAATTAAGGGCGTTCTAAATTTTACAGAAGGAGCATGTGGGTAGTGCATGGCTCGAGGGAGTTAACTATATAAAACCCCCAAATAAAAGTAGATAATATAAACAAGGTGTTGCGGTTTCTTATTTAACCTTCTGGCAACATATTAGCAACAAATCTTGGAATAACTAGTGGGCATTTGAGGTGAAAACCGAAAAAATCCAACCTAAAACTCTCAATTTAGCACTCCAGCCTTTCAAAATAAATCTATTTTCCTTTTGGGGATACGCTGGTGAAATGGGTGTATAGCCTAATCCCTGCTCAACCCAAGTTTAAAATATTTATTATATTTAAATTTGTATATCTTGCATCAAAGTAATAAGCTGTTGCTAGAGGAGAGTGCCGTCAGGTTTTTTTATAACTAAAATGTGAGCTGGGGTTTTTGATATTGCGCTACTTTTTTTCTTAATCGGCCTCCACTACCACAACTGAAAATGGGGGCAATTCTATTATGGCTGATCCATTTTTTACCTTTATTTTTTTGAAGGGCTTTGGTGTTATTACTTCTGGGTTGTCAAAATCATTGTGATCTTGTAAAGACTTTGATGTTAAAATGGTTGCTTTAAAATTTTTCACATTCAGTTTACTCAATTCAATAGCGATTGTATGGCTTTGCGTATCATCTATGTTTACCAATGAAATATTTGTTTTGTTGTTTTTTCCTTTAGATACAGAGATGCTGATGGCAGGCAGGGATTCTCCATTTTTAGTAAATAAAGGCGCCTCGTATTTGAGGGGTATAAGTTGCGCGTCTTGATGCACGGCATACATTTTAAGAACGTGATACGTTGGTGTAAGAATTAATTTTTCTCCTTCTGTTAGGATAACCGCTTGCAATACATTGACGGTTTGCGCGAGGTTGGCCATTTTTACTCTTTCGGCATGATTGTTAAATATGTTGAGAGTCATTCCTGCTATCATAGCATCTCTCATGGTATTTTGTTGGTAGAGAAAACCTGGATTTGTACCAGGTTCAACATCATACCACCCTCCCCATTCGTCTACAATAAGATCAATGTTTTTATTGGGATCATACCTATCCATTATTGCGGTGTGTTTGGTAATGTATTCATCCATTTTAAAGGCACGCTGCATGGTCTGAAAATACTCCTTATCGCTAAATTCAGTGGCAGAGCTCTTATTACCCGAGTAGGAGTGGAGGGCAACGGCTTCAATTAATTTTCCTGGAATATTTTTCATTAAAACTTCAGTCCAATTGTAGTTTCCATCACTGGCTCCTGAGGCTACACGATATAGATCACTGGTATTACTCCAGTCGGTCATGTAAGTGGCATACTGACGATAGAGATTGGAATAGAATTCTGCTGTCATGTTTCCACCGCACCCCCAGGCTTCATTTCCCAAGCCCCAAAAACGGACATTCCAGGATTTTTCGCGCCCATTTTTTCTTCTTAAATCAGCCATTGGACTCACGCCATTATGGTTTACATATTGAATCCATTCTGCAAACTCTCGGACGGTTCCGCTACCTATATTTCCTGAAATATAGGGCTCGGTCTCTAATGCTTCACATAAGTTTAGAAAATCATGAGTTCCAAAACTATTGTCCTCAGTAACCCCTCCCCACCATTGGTTTACTATGGTGGGTCTTGCTGATTTATCACCTACCCCGTCTTTCCAATGATAGGTATCTGCGAAGCAGCCGCCTGGCCACCTTAAGTTTGGTATTTTCATTTCCTTTAGCGCAGCAATGATGTCTTTCCTTACTCCGTCGAGGTTTGGAATTTCACTGTCTTCACCCACATAAAAACCACCATAAATACACCGTCCTAAATGTTCAGCGAAATGACCGTATATGTGCTTGCTAATTTGTGGGGCATCCGCTGAGGGTTGTGGAGTAACGGAGGTTTTATTTTGAGCTATTCCCGAGAGTGAAAAGCTAATAAATAAAAGTGATAAAGTGGATTTAATGAGATTGCTCATTTGATAAATATTTTAAATTTTTGAATGCTTAACTCAAAGGAATTCAGTGAATTTTAAGTAAAAAATGTTAAATACTTTGAGAAAAGTGTGTCTTGAAATATCACTATCTACCTAATCTCTTTAAAAACAAGTGAAATCCCAATAGAATTCTTTTAAAGAGTTAATCCCCTTTTCAGTAAGTAGACATATAAGTTCCAGTATAAATTAGGACAGGACCAATAATGTAAATTACAAGTTTCATGTTACCAAAACAACTATGAATCATTAACATCCATTTCATAAACCTCTATTATTAGCTGTTTAAATATAACAAATAATATCAAGTTCCTGAAAACCTTAATATTAGATCTTCTTCTTTCCAGGACGAATTATAATTTATCTTTTTTTAAGTGAAATTTTTTCCTCAACAGCTTCCCCTTTTTCATTTGTGTGAGAATTACTTAATTTCATCTCTTCTCGGGTTAAAACGTCTATTGTGTAAGTACTTGAAGCATAGTCCCCTGAATCATCATCCTCAGTTCCAAAAATTATAGCATTTTGTTTACTGTCTTTCCATTTCCATCCTTCAACATCGGTATCAATTGGTCCATTCAATCCAATCCATGTTACTGAATATGTTCCAAAATTAGATATGTTGACAATTACCGAAGTAGGTGCTACACAACCTTCTATGAAAACTTCATCAAATGTATAAGATCCATCATCATTTAAAGTTCGAATTTCATCCATACAGAATTGGTCATAAAAGTCCCCTTTCATATCGGTTGCAGTGAAGCTAACAAGTTCCCATTCTCCAATAGCCATAGCGTGATTACTTACTGCAGTTGCTGTTTTCGCCTCTTCTACTGGTTTATCTTTAACCGAACTTACACTTCCAGGCAAACTTGCCTCACAGTACTCTAGAGCTGCCGGTAAAGTTAATACCACGTCAAATGTTGCGGACAATTCATCATCATTATCTTTAATAACTACAATATTAGTCAGTACTGCAATTGTAATGTCAGAATCACCTGCATCAAACATCAAATCTACACTAATAACCTTCCCTTCGGTATTTTCCTTCAGTGCATAAGGACCAAACACCATCTTTGTCTCACTATAGGCATCATTGATTGCCATAAAGTATTTGTTTTCTGTAAACTCAATATACTGAAAAGAACAGCCATTTCTTGTTGATGATTTAGAAGAAGAAGCACCTCCAATATCCCACTTACCATAAATAGTTTTTTTTGCTTGTGCAGTAGACATATCAGCGACACTTCCAGTTGCATCTAACGCTACGGTTGCACTATAATCAACTTTGGAAAGTTCATCATTAAGAGCTTCTAATTGTTTTTGTAGATCCCCAAAGTTAGTATCTGCAGTTGCTAATGAGGCTGTTGCAGTGTTAACAGCATCTTGAGCCGTCTTAAGTTCTGTTGACAACGTTGAATTTGAAGAATTCAAGGTGTTTATTGTTCCTTGAAGCGTTGTTATTGTTCCTTCTAATTTAGTTAACTGAGCTTGCAGATCCTTAGTAGTAGAATCATCCGGCTCACAAGCGGCTAATAAAAATATAGCTAAAAAAGTAATGATTGATTTTGTTTTCATTATTTAAATATTTAATTGAATTATATTTAATGGTTTTTCTAAGATACTGATAATAAATTAAATATGGAGAATAATTAGGGTGAAACTAAATTACATCAATAATTCCGATAGTTTGGTCAAGTGTAACCATCTATTCTTTTTGTTACTCAGGAGCTATAGATATCTTCAAATCAACAGTCAGTATTACCAAACTTCAAAAGGCTATGGGCACTCGTCAATAAACGTTAGTTTAACCTATTTTAAGAGGACTAGAAATACCAGAACTCACTAAAGAAGATTATATGGCTGTGGTTTAAAAGAAAACCTCTTAAAACTAATTAAGAGGTTAATAAATATTTAAAGTGATTTATGTATTATTTAGGCATAACAACCGAATCGATAACATGAATTACACCATTACTTCCCATAATATCTGTTGACGTTATTTCGCTATAGTTTTCATTTGAATCTTTTAGCCAAATTTTGTCATCTTTTTCAATTACTGATATAACTTGACCATTCAAAGCTGTTAATTCAACTAAACCATTCACTTACTTCATTAGTAGCTTGTTTCATTCTTGGTAAAGTTTATTGATTCAAAGCTTTTTTTACTAAAAATCACCAATAGTTATCGTCCCTTTTCCATTTGTCGCTTCCCAAAAATTATATAAATTATTTTCGTTAGATCCAATTTTACCATAATCTATAGCTGCGTTGTCTAAAATCGTCCATTCTTCATCGGAAAGATCAGAAGGTGTTATTGCTAGGACAAGGGCTCTAAAATCTTTTTGAGAATCTAGATGTGATGGAATTCTCTTTCCTAGCGTGGATTCAATAGAAGACTGTGTATATGAAGTTTTTAATGCTGAATTAAATGTTATTTTTGAATAATCATCATTATATTCTTGGGATGAAACTTCTTGAAAACCATCAAATGGACTTACTGAAGAAAGTGGTGTCATTCCCATTAAATAAAGTTCAAACTCAGTGTAAGGCACACCATTTCCTCCATTTGCAAATTCACCAAAAGCTTCTACAGTATATGAATTACCTCCATGATCTATTAAAGTACTTTGGTCAAACCCTCCCAATTGTCCTTTATTACTCCCCCCTAAGAAACCCCAGTGACCGCCCATTGTAGTTGGAATCGCATTATTGGCCCAATTGTGCATCATTTCGTGTAACATTGGACCCCTAGTTATGCCTTCGAAGTGATACATCTGAATAATACTCTTTAGCTTTCCTTGTGACCCATATTTCGAACTATTATCATATATGTTTTTTCCTATTCCGTTGGTTTCGTTTTTTATCAACATATTTACTCCCCAAGGCTGTCCCGCTGGAGGCTCTATTTCATTCAATACGAAAATTACAAAATCATAATCATCCTTAAATTTTTTGTAGACATCTTTAAGTAGATCATACAGTTTCTGCCCACTTGATTCTCTAAATTCTTCATTTTTCACATATGATTTATATTCCTCTGAAGACATTTTTATTGATGCAACTCTTTTATTCGAGTGAATTTTTATTTCATGAGAGTTTGTATTCTCATCAATAACATGATTATACTTAAGTTTAGAATTATCATTATTTTCAGAATTGTCGTCTTTTGAACAAGCATAAATCAACAAAAAAAGACTTAAAACAAGTAGTAGCTTTTTCATAGTGTTGTTTGTAAGGTGTTTAAATATATGAAAATCTAATTTAAGCATAAAAAACCCTTAGTTAGATTAGGGGATTAGGGGATTAGGGGATTAGGCTATATACCCATTTCACCAGCGTATCCCAAAAGGAAAGTGGATTTATTTTGAAGGGGTGGGTATTGAATTGAGAGTTTTAGGCTGGATTTTTTTTGGTTCTAATTAACTCCCTTGTGCCGTACATAAATCGAACAAAAAAAGAGGCTATGGTTTTATATAACAAAAGAAATGTAGTGAATGGAATCAGGAGGAATATTAATAGTATAGATCACCATCATTATCAAAATCATTATACGTTTCTCTAGTTGTTATTCCGTATTCTCTACCATTATATGTCATTTTGGTAAAGTTATCTGTAAATTTTATAACTGCAATAAACGCATCTTCATACTCTTGTGTTTGTCTGTTAAATGGGGTAAAAGTATATTCTTGTGTTGTATTGTCATAATTGACGCAATTTTCTGGCTTGCAATCTGGATCGTTATTTGTCCACTCAAAACCTTCTTTACCCCCAAGCGATTCAAGATCCTCGTAAGTATCAATGTTATTTATGGAATATTTTGTTTTATGAGCCATCCCATTAGTTGCTATAAGAACTCTCTGATAATAAGCCGTATCTCCATCATCAGTTTCATACTCCCACTCAGCAAACCAAGCCTCATCTCAGGCTTTGAATACAATGGGTCAAATTGCACATCGTCATCGTCATCTTTAGTACAATTAACAAAGGTGATTAGAGCCAATAGTAGAAATAATTTTTTCATAGTGTTGATCATTAGATATTTAAAGATAGAAAATATATGTTTACAATGTGTTATACTATGCATTGATATACAATATTGGCTTGGCTTGAAGGGGTGGGGTGAGAGCTTTAGGTTTTAACCCCCAAATAAAAGTAGGTAATTAGAACCCAGCTATCCCCAGTGAAATAGGTGGTTTAGAGATATATGACTGATAGAATCCTTGGGCACACTAATTCCAACCACTTCTTGGCTTAACATCTATTTTCGTATATTTAAATAATATGAAAAATAGTCAAAAAGTAGATTTGCTATATACTGCTCAAGGTGAAATAAATGGAGGCAGAAAGCCAAAAGAAATAAAAAGTATTTTAGAGTTAGATGGATTTGAATTAGACCCAAAAATGGCTATAAATAAATGGGAGCAAGAGTTTGAAGCTTTCCTTAATGGTGCATATAATAAATCAATTTAAAATGTACAGTTCATATACAAAATGTTCTAATTGTAAATTATCAAAAAGTATTAAATGGTATAATGATACCGTAATTGAACCTAAAGAAGGGGTATACGAATCATCTATAGACAAAAATTATTGTGAAAATTGTGAAAATTTTACTAAATGGTTTATGGGAAAAGGAGTCAGTAACTTGCATTGGCTTGATTATGATGTTTTAAAAAGAAAGGTAAAAGAAAATGAAGATGGATTAAAAACTGTCTCTTATACACATCTCCGAGCCCACGAGACCTCTCTACA
>OJHK01000915.1_pt1 | contig 15641 bp, 11 predicted proteins | sample 1595161 | NCBI WGS metagenome assembly OJHK01 (sample SAMN05416842, study PRJEB24817) | seawater metagenome | isolation source: Sea water | place: Canada:Atlantic | collected 2013-07 | reverse complement strand
CTCTCTATTCGTCGGCAGCGTCAGATGTGTATAAGAGACAGTAGTAGAATTTTTAATAAGGAATTATTGCTATGTCTTCGCAAATTATATTGCCACGTATTATGCAGATTGGTCAAAACGCCAGTCTTGAATTACCGAATGTATTAGCTAGTCTAGACTGCAATAGAGTTTTAATTGTTACTGACAAAATGATGGTTAAACTAGGTTATGCCAGCAGTATTCAAGCAGTACTACAGCAGCATGATATAGCTGGTGATGTTTTTGATAATACTGAGGCAGAGCCGACGGTAGCCTCTATTCAGGCTGGCGTTACTAAAGCAAAGAATGGCGATTATGACTGCATCATTGCGCTAGGTGGAGGCAGCGCAATTGATAGTGCTAAAGCTATCGCTATTTTGGCTAAACATGGTGGCATGATGCAGGATTATCGTTTTCCACGCATTGTCACAGAACAAGGTTTGCCTCTTATCGCAATACCGACTACAGCTGGTACTGGATCTGAAGTCACTAAATTCACCATTATCACCGATGAAACCAGTGACGAGAAAATGTTGTGTGTTGGTATCGGCTTTATGCCTGTAGCAGCATTAGTTGATTATCAATTAACAATGAGTCTCCCAGCTAGAATAACGGCCGATACAGGTATAGATGCACTAACACATGCCATGGAAGCCTATGTTAGTAAGAGAGCTAATGCCTATAGCGATAGCCAAGCGATTGCCGCAATTAAGTTAATAGGGCCAAATTTACGTAAAGTATATAACAATGGCAATGATGAAAAAGCGCGTGAAGCTATGATGCTGGGGGCAACTTTAGCGGGTATTGCATTCTCTAGTGCATCGGTGGCGTTAGTGCATGGTATGAGTCGCCCTATTGGTGCCTTTTTTCATGTTCCTCATGGCTTATCTAATGCGATGTTATTGCCAAGTGTCACTGCTTTTTCAATATCTGCTGCACCAGCACGGTATGCTGTTTGTGCTCGTGCAATGAGTGTAGCAACACAGCTAGATAACAATGATGAGGCGAATCAGAAGCTGTTAATAGAGCTTTGCGCACTAAATGATGAATTAGCAGTACCAAGCCCACAAGAATTTGGTATTAAGCGCGATGAGTTCTTTGAGGTTTGTCAAACGATGGCTGAACAGGCTCTTGCTTCAGGTTCGCCAGCGAATAATCCTATTGAGCCTTCTATCGATGAAATTATCACTATTTATCAAGGATTATGGGATTAACTTTAGTCACTAATATTTTTTCTTATCATTGGGCTGAGCCTATTATTCATCGTATGGCAGTACTGAATACTTTTCAGTTAGTTAGTTTACAGCCACATGGTGTTAATATAAAAGTAAGAACTCAGTAGTGGGAAAGCTCTAACTCACACTCTCTGAGACAATAAAAAAGCTGCACATTATAAATGGGCAGCTTTACACGTTTTCAATGTGACTGTTAACTACTGAGTGATGAAATCTAATATACCCATAGCAGCTTTTTGACCTTGATCAATTGCAGTAACAACTAAGTCAGAGCCGAGTACCATATCACCACCAGCGAAGACATTTTGTTTGCTTGTTTGTAAGGCAAAATCTGAATTATCTACAGCAACAACTCGACCACGAGCGTCTAATTCTACACCAGCATCTACCATCCATTGAGGTGGACTTGGTAAAAAACCAAAAGCGATAACAACGGCATCGGCTTCCATAATAAACTCACTGTCGGCTATAGGCTCTGGGTTGCGTCTACCATTAGTATCAGGTGCGCCGAGTTGCGTTTTAACAAACTTAACGCCAATAGCAATACCTTGCTCATCAATAGCAATATCAAGTGGCTGTAGGTTAAACTCGAAATTAACGCCTTCTTCTTTGGCATTTTGCACTTCGCGCGGAGAACCTGGCATATTCGCTTCATCTCGACGATACGCACAGGTCACGCTTGTCGCATCTTGTCTAATAGACGTTCGCACACAATCCATAGCGGTATCTCCACCACCAAGGACAATGACTTTTTTATCTTTGAAATTTACATAAGGCTTAACTTGAGCGTTGTCCGCTTTAGTGATACCCATTAAATTCTGCGTATTACCAATTAAGAAATCTAATGCGTTATAAACGCCTTTAGCGCCTTCATTGTCAAAGCCACCCGTCATATCTGTATAGGTGCCTAAGCCTAAGAACACCGCATCATATTCTTCACTGATATCTTTAAAGCTGATGTCAGAGCCTACATTAGTATTTAAGCGGAATTCTATACCCATACCTTCTAAAATTTCACGACGCGTTTGAATAACATCTTTTTCTAATTTAAATGACGGAATACCAAAGGTAAGCAGACCACCAATTTGTGCATGTCTGTCATAAACAACAACATCAACACCGTTACGAGTTAATTTGTCAGCACAGCCAATCCCTGCGGGACCTGCACCAATAACAGCAACACGTTTACCTGTTTTTATAACGTGAGATAAGTCAGGTTTCCAACCCTGCGCAATAGCAGTATCAGTGATATGTTTTTCGATATTACCTATGGTTACCGCACCAAACTCATCATTTAAGGTACAAGCCGATTCACATAACCTATCTTGTGGACAAACTCGACCACACATTTCGGGCAAACTGTTGGTTTCATGGCATAAGTCCGCCGCTTCAAAGATGCGGTTTTCAGTCACTAATTCGAGCCATTGCGGAATGTAGTTATGCACAGGGCATTTCCATTCACAATAGGGGTTACCGCAGTCGAGACAACGGTCTGCTTGACCTGCACTTTGTTCATTACCCATAGGTTGGTAAATCTCAACGAAGTTAATTTTACGTTCACTAATCGACTTCTTTGCTGGGTCTATTCGTTTTACATCAATAAATTGATAAACATTTTTGCTCATTATTTAAATCCTCAATTCTTACCAATTATTGTGCTTGGACACGAAGTTCAGCACTTGAACGACTGCGATGACCTAATAAGGTTTTTACATCGGTAGCGGTCGGTTTAATCAGTTTAAATAATGGTGCATATCTATCAAAATCATGAAGCATTTCATGAGCGCGTAAGCTGCCCGTTTCTTCAAAGTGTTGATTGATAATGCCACGTAAATGTTCTTGGTGAATGGTTAAATTTTCAATGGCTAGCATTTCGATAGAATCTTTGTTCAGGCGAACATCTAAGTCACCCGTTTCATCTAATACGTAAGCAAAACCACCGGTCATACCTGCACCAAAGTTAACACCTGTTTCTCCTAGTATAGTAACTATACCGCCAGTCATGTATTCACAGGCATGATCACCTGTGCCTTCAACAACCGCATGACAACCTGAGTTGCGCACAGCAAAACGTTCACCGGCACGACCTGAAGCGAATAACTTACCGCCAGTTGCGCCATATAGACAGGTATTACCCATGATCATTGTTTTATGGCTAGGGTATTCCACACCAACAGGCGGTTTGATGGTCAGGTTACCACCTGCCATACCTTTACCAACATAATCATTGGCATCACCCGTTAGAATGATGTTCAAACCGCCAGCGTTCCAAACACCAAAACTTTGTCCTGCAGTCCCTGATAAATGTATGGTAATCGGGGAAGAAGCCATGCCTTGATCGCCGTGTTGACGCGCAATTTCACCTGATAATGTTGCACCAACAGAGCGGTCAGTATTTTGGATGGTAAAACGGTATTCACCGCCTTTACTATGAGACACGGCGTCATTAGCAGCAGCTAAAATCTTCTGATTTAACTGACCTTTATCAAAGGCCGTATTTTCTTCTGTTTGATGTAGTGCGGTATTGTCACCAGCAACAACAGGCGCGATTATCGGTGATAAATCTAGCTTGCTTTGTTTGGAAGTCATACCATCAATCTGCACTAATAAGTCAGTTCTACCAATAATGTCTGTTAAACTTTCTACGCCAAGACTGGCAAGGATCTCACGTACTTCACGGGCAATAAATTTAAAGTAATTCATCACTTGATCAGGCAAACCTTTAAAGAACTGTTCGCGTAACACTTCATCTTGTGTAGCTACACCTGTAGCACAGTTGTTTAAATGACAAATGCGCAGGAACTTACAGCCTAGGGCTACCATAGGAGCAGTACCAAAACCAAAGCTCTCTGCACCTAAAATAGCTGCCTTTACAATATCAACACCCGTTTTTAAACCGCCATCAACTTGTAAGCGTACTTTATGGCGTAAGCCATTGGTTACTAACGACTGATGGGCTTCTGCTAAACCTAATTCCCAAGGACAGCCTGCATATTTGACCGACGTAAGTGGACTTGCTGCAGTACCGCCGTCATAGCCTGAAATGGTAATGAAATCTGCATAGGCTTTCGCAACACCTGAAGCAATAGTACCAACCCCAGGGCCAGAGACTAATTTTACTGAAACAACCGCTTTTGGATTCACTTGTTTTAAGTCAAAAATAAGTTGAGCTAAATCTTCAATCGAATAAATGTCATGATGTGGTGGCGGAGAAATTAAGGTAACTCCAGGTACTGAGTAACGTAATTTAGCAATTAATGGTGATACTTTATCGCCAGGTAATTGACCACCTTCGCCGGGTTTTGCCCCTTGTGCTACTTTAATTTGTAAAACATCAGCATTAACTAAGTAATGCGGTGTTACACCAAAACGTCCAGAAGCAATCTGTTTGATTCGAGAGTTTTTAACTGTACCAAAACGACGTTCATCTTCGCCCCCTTCACCAGAGTTTGAATAACCACCTAAGCGGTTCATGGCAATAGCCAAAGCTTCATGAGCTTCTGGGCTAAGTGCACCAATGGACATAGCAGCGCCATCAAAACGTTTGAACATTTCACCTTCAGACTCGACTTGATCGAGTTCAATGGGGTCGCAGTCATCTCTAAGTTTTAATAAATCTCGAATGGTGGCTATTGGGCGTTGGTTAACTTCATCGGCAAAAGTACGATAATCATTATAATCACCATTTTGCACGGCACGTTGTAAATAGTTAACCACATCAGGGTTAAATGCGTGGTACTCACCACCATGAACATATTTTAGTAAGCCGCCGTGATTCACTTTTTGATGAGGTAAAAATGCTTTGCGCGTTAGGTTGACCGCATCTTGCTGAATATCATTAAAATCAGCACCTTTAATACGACTTGGTAAATCACTAAAACAAAGCGACATGATATCTTCGTTTAAACCTATTACTTCAAATAAACCAGCACAACGATAACTAGCAATGGTTGAAATACCCATTTTAGAGAGTATCTTCAATAAACCTTTATTGATACCTTCTCGATAATTGACAATCGCATCACGAGCAGATAAATCAATTTGCTTTTGCTCAACTAATTGTTCAATCGTTTCAAATGCTAAGTAGGGATATATTGCAGTGGCACCTAAGCCAAGCAATACGGCATATTGATGCGAGTCACGCACCGATCCCGTCTCGACAATAATATTTGAGTCGCAGCGAAGTTGTTGATCGACCAAACGTTTTTGTACTGCACCAACCGCCATAGCCGCAGGAATAACGAGTAAACCGGGTTGAATGTTTCTATCTGATAACACCAAAATAACTGTGCCATTATTGCGCACTAGGTCTTCTGATTCATCACATAAACGTCTTATAGCTGCTTCTAATCCTTCCTTTGCATCAAAGCTAAGCGTTAATGTGTCTGACCGATAATGCTCAGGGTCTAAATCGCGCAGTTGTTTTAAGCCGGTATACATTAATACTGGCGTCGAAAATAACATACGATCGGCATGGCCTGATGTTTCGTTAAACACGTTATGTTCACGACCAATACAGGTACCGAGTGACATTACATAGCGCTCACGTAATGGGTCAATTGGCGGGTTTGTTACTTGCGCAAATTGCTGACGGAAATAGTCATACAAAGTACGTGTTTGACTTGAAAGCACTGCCATAGGAGTATCATCTCCCATAGAGCCTGTCGCTTCTTGGCCATTTTCCGCTAATGTTTTAATGACTTGCTGAATTTCTTCATAGCTGTAATTAAACATTTTGTGGTACTGATTCATCTCTGCGTCAGAGAATGCACGCTGGCCAATCAGGTTTGCTTCAAGTTCATCAAAAGGGATTAAACGGCGAATATTTTTAGTTAACCATTCTCTATAAGGGTGGCGTTCTTTCAAATTATTATCAATGTCGGCAGAATGCGAAATTTTACCTGTGTAGGTATCAATAGCGAGCATCTCACCAGGACCAACACGGCCTTTTTCTACCACTTCATCTTCACCGTAATCCCAAATACCTACTTCTGAGGCAAGGGTAATAAAACCATTACGAGTGATAACATAGCGGGCAGGGCGTAAACCATTTCGATCAAGGTTACAGGCAACATGGCGCCCGTTAGTCATTACTACACCAGCAGGACCGTCCCACGGTTCCATGTGCATAGAGTTGAATTCATAGAAGGCACGTAAATCATCATCCATTAGAGGACTGTTTTGCCATGCTGGTGGCATTAATAAACGCATAGCACGGTATAAATCCATACCGCCCGCTAAAAAGAGCTCCAGCATGTTATCTAGAGATGATGAATCAGAGCCCGTTTGGCCAACAAAAGGAGCTGCATCTTGTAGATCAGGTAATAAGGGCGATTTAAAGCGATGTGTTCTCGCTCGACTCCATTGGCGATTACCATTAATGGTATTGATTTCACCATTGTGTGCTAGATAGCGGAAAGGTTGCGCTAAATGCCACTGTGGCGAGGTATTGGTTGAAAAACGCTGATGGAATACACAGATAGAACTCTGCATACGAATATCAGCTAAATCTAAATAAAAATTAGGTAAATCTACAGGCATCATTAGCCCTTTGTAGATTGTTACCAAGCAAGACAAACTTGCTACATAAAATTTTTCGTCAGTAATACGTTTTTCAGCGCGACGACGCGCCATATATAAGCGACGTTCTAATTCTAGATTTCTCCATCCTGGAGGAGCATCTACAAATATTTGTTCAATTGTAGGTAAATTGCCTATGGCAATTTCGCCTAATACGGATGTATCGACAGGAACTGTGCGCCAGCCTATTAATGTTAAGCATTCATTTGATAACTCTTCTTCTAATATTTTTTTAGAAAGCGCAGCTTCAATAGGGTCTGTGCTTAGGAATATCATGCCAACAGCGTATTTTTTACCAAGCTTCCAGTTATTATCGGCCGCTACGGCGCGAAAAAAGCTATCTGGTTTTTGTAATAATAGGCCACAACCGTCACCTGTTTTACCATCGCTGGCGATACCGCCACGATGTTGCATACGATCTAAAGCGGAAATGGCGGTCTTAATTAGTTTGTGACTAGTTTCACCCTGTTGATGGGCAATTAGACCAAAACCACAGTTGTCTTTTTGGACGCTATGATCATAAAGTTGCATGTTTTTCTCCTAATAATAAACCAACTTACTTACAGGACAGGTAAAAAGAATAAAGGCATGGAAAAAATGCATAAATACACCTCTTTTTAAGTAAGTGGACCTATCAACACTACTCATTTCTTCGGTAAAGGTCAATTAAAATAGAGCTTTTGCTCGTCAGCTATTCTGATGGCTGTATCGAGTCGTAATTGAATATTGGAAGGTGGTTTTATCAAGAGATTGTTTTTTCTGTGATTGTTATTTTGGATGTTTGTTTTTATTTCTATAGGGGGCAAGTATTGGAATAAATATTGTTTATAGGGATGAAATATTACATGTCTATAAACAATATTTATTTTACTATCTAATTAATTTAGACAGCTGATGTGATTGTTAGCAATTAGGACAACTGACACAAAAAAGCCAATAGTGAGAACACTATTGGCTTTAATTCAATAATAAAGTTTAGCTATTATTATGGCTGATAACCATTTTGGATACCCTTGGTCGTGACACTGACAGCATCATGAGCGTGGAGTGATTCTAAATGGTTTATTTTAAGCCAGAAATCATCAAATTGATCTGACTGGTTTAGACCATGTTGTAATCGGCGTGCTGCATCTTCACAAAACATTAAGTTTTGACCATTTAGACGAGCAAATTCTTGTTCATCTTCACGTTTAACTGCAGCTTGTACTGGGGTTTTCAGAGAGCCTTCAACCAGATCAACTATTTCAGTAATAGGAAAATCATTCACACTTGAATTAAGCTTCACTTTTACTTCAGCAACAGAGCGTTGTGAATGAGGGGTTGCTACGATGCCTTCTGTTGTACCTAACCACTCATGTACATCAGTTAAAGCCAATTCATTTTGTTGAGCAAATTTATCTTGAAAAGCTTTTTGAATCAACTGTCTTGCAAGCGCAGCAGAGCATGGGCAAGTTGATGAGTAGGGTACATCAATGGTTAGCTCGATAGTGAGTTTACCTTGATTTAAGTTTCCCGTTAGCGTTACAGGGTAAGCCTTCCAGCCTTCTTTTCCGCTAATTAATGATTTTCTACGTAAATGATAGTCAAAGCAAAATTGTACTTTAGCTTGGTCACTTAATTCTTGGTGACTACTAATAAATCCATCAAGTAAGCTCACTAAACTCTGAAAGTTAAGTACGTTACTTGTAGATAATTCATCGATAAGCAGATAAAGGCGTGACATATGTATGCCTTTAGCTTGTGCATCTTTTAAGTTCACAAAGGCATCAATATGAGCAGAGACCATACGCTCACTTTCACCTTTTGAGGCAACCATAATAGGCATTTCAATGTTACTCATGCCGACCCAGTCAAGCGTACCTTCGGTTTGAGCTGTTGTATGGTTGGCGATATCTGGCATTGATGTCGTCATTTCGACTCCACTTTAAACGATAATTACTAACTACTCTTCAAGTTCTTCTTCTAATAAGGATGAAGAGTAGATCTAAGGGCGCACATTCTAGCTTATTTTTTAATGGTAATCATTACTGTTGTTGCTCTATAGATGAAAAATATAGCTATATGATATGTTTTTTCATAACTTTCAATAAGTTTGTCTGATTTTTATTACTGCGGTAATATAGATGCTTCCTCTATTCTTTATAGAAAAAGGCATGTTTGTGGAAACTAAACAATCGAATCCTGATTTAGATCTGGAGTTACTTCAAGGTTATTTAGACAGTTTGGGCAAAACAATTGTTGAGCAAATGTTTGCTTTATATTGTCAGCAGGTTGAAGTTTATCTTAATGATATTGAACGGGCACAACTCAATAATTCTCTTTCTGGCTGGCAAGAACATTGCCACAAAATGAAAGGCGCTGCAGCGAGTGTTGGTATGTATCAATTACATGGACAACTAAAATTATTAGAAAAAACGGATGCGTCGACAGAAAAAAAAGCGCTACTACTAGAGGATTTGAGGTTATCGAACGGGCAAGCAATCCTTGCTTTTCAAAAATGGCTGGAGAGTCTTTAAGCTAATATTGGATTTCAATTAGTGCTCAGATAGAGCAGCCCTGTGAGGGCTGCTAAAATTTTTCTCTAAAACCGTTTAATCTAGCGTACCAACAAAACGATAACCTTCGCCATGAATAGTATTAATAAGTTCTGGTGTTTCTTGATTTAATTCAAAGTGCTTACGTAAGCGTCTTATGGTGACATCGACGGTACGATCATTTGAGCGTAAATCTCTGCCTGTCATTTCTTTTATCAATTCTTGGCGTGAAATAATTTTACCCGCATTTTTAATAAGTAAGCTTAATGCACGGAACTCACCACGAGGAATGGCAATCACTTCACCTTCTGGGCTGGTCATTTGACGAGAATTACCGTCTAAAAGCCACTGATTGAAACTCATGATGCTTTGTTCTGGTTCAGCACTAGTTTGACCAATTCGGCTTAAAATATTACGTGCTCTGATGGTTAACTCACGTGGATTAAAAGGCTTAGTCAAATAATCATCTGCACCAATCTCTAAACCAAGAATCTTATCAATATCACTATCTCGACCGGTAAGGAAAATTAACCCTAAGTCTTTATTTGCTGTTAATTCACGAGCTAATAACAAGCCATTTTTTCCAGGTAAATTAATATCCATAATGACAAGGTTAATGGTGTGTAGTCTAAGCTGCTCAGCCATACTATTGCCATCAACCGCTTCGAAAACGACGTAACCTTCTGCTTCAAATAAATTGCGTAAGTTAAAGCGGGTTACATCTTCATCTTCGACAACTAAGATTTGATAAGTCTGCATGTTGGAATTTACCTAATATTTAAATGGTGATTGCGATTATTATTATAATGAGTGAACTATTTGTAATATATTTACATTTATTTAACTATATTAGTCACGTGAAATTGAAAAAACAATTTTTAAGACCATTATTTCATTAAGTTGCTGCTATTTCTACCGGAAAAGTAATATCAAAACTCACACCGTGCTCTGACTCGTTATCAAGCACTATATGGCCATCTAGTGCTTGAGTAACTAAATTGTAAACTAAATGCATGCCCAAACCACTACCGCCACTACCACGTTTGGTGGTAGTAAAGGGATCAAAAATCTTTGCTTTCATAGCGTTATCAATCCCTTGACCGTCATCACTATAATTAATATGCAATTGATCACTCAAATTCATGACATTTATTGTTATTTCGCCATGTTCAAGCTCTTCAAAAGCATGATAAATAGAATTTAGGATCAGGTTGATGAGGATCTGGTTAATAGGGCCGGGTTTACTGTTGATATTGAGATCTTCTGGGCAAATTAAAGAGACAGTGACATTGCTAGACACAAGCTTAGCTGACACTGTTAGCAATACTTCTTCTAGTAAATTATGCACATTGAAAGTACAGCTTTCTGCATTTGACTGATCAACCGCAACTTTTTTAAAGCTTGATATTAATTTTGCTGCTCGTTCCAAATTACGAAATATTATTGAAACGTTTTCGACGCCATCAGTTAAGAATTTTTTTAATTGGCTAGATTTTAATGACTTATCTTCAAAAGCGAGTTTAATCTCGTTCAGTTTATCTGATAATAAACTTGAAGCAGTAACACCTAAGCCTATCGGGGTGTTTACTTCATGCGCTATGCCAGCAACCATATCGCCAAGTGAAGCCATTTTCTCTGTTTCAACTAATTGCCCTTGAAACTCATGCAGTTTTTCTAATGTTGATAGTAACTCTTGATTAGATTCTTTTAATGCATCAGTTCTCGCGCTAAGCCTATTTTCTAATGCTTGGTTCTGAGATAAGGCATATTGATGATCATCAATTATTCTGTTGATATGTTTGTCTGTACGACGTAACAATACATTGATATTTTTAGCGAGAATATCAAGTTCTTTATAGGGCTGATTGGCTAATTCAATGGTGTAGTCTTTACTTTGTGATATCTGGCCAATATCTTCTATTAATTTGACGATAGGTTGATCGGTTTTATTAAATAACCATTGTGAAATACCAAAAGCCAATATCAAAGCAAAGAGTAGAAAGCCAAGCATAATGTAAACTAGCTTTTTGATGAGGTTTTGCTTTTCAGCAAGGCTAGATTGGATATATAAGTAACCCAAGAGATGTTGACCTTGAGTGATTTTTACAATTAACTCTAGGTGGTTTTCTTCATATTGGATGGTGCTTAATTGTGGTATTTGAGCAATTTTGTCGCCAATAGCTGGAAAATTTAAGTTTTTATTATAACTACTGAAATACTCAATGCTGCCATCTTCGTTTGAACGGTAGATATGAATTCGATTGATAAGGGGAGTTGAAATTAACTTTTTAAGCTCACTGCTCAGTGCACTTTGACTGTTGTCATTATCACTTTTAAGAAACTGACTGCTATTTTGGGCTAGAATATTTGCCCAAGCATGAGTTTCGCTAGCAATAGTTTTATTCTCTTGTTCATCGACTATATTAATAATGCTCATCGAGAGAGTGATGATTATTACTAAAGTTAAAGCCATTATACTTTTAACTAAGCGACTATGCAGCGATATGGTATTTGTTAATTGTGGCATGGTACCCAATAAATTATATTTTGTCTCTTTATGATAACTGAGCTTGGTAAATAGTAAACCCTTTGTCTTTGGTTATCACACGCGTCGAACCTATGTGTGTTTCCATAATCGGTTGGTAACGTAAAAAGCTGTTGGCGACTATGGTAATGTTACCTGCTTTATTCAGTTTCTTGTTTATTCCGGCTAAAAAATCTTCGCTCGCTTGATAATGAGTTTTAACACCTTGATGAAACGGAGGATTTGAAACTACGTGGTGATAATGTTCGTTAACATCCGATAAGCTATTTGAAGGGAATACATTTCCCGATAACCCGTTTAACGCTAAACTCTCTTGTGCTGAGGTTAATGCCAAGGCGCTGACATCAAGTAAAGATAAGTTTGTCCCGCTAAATTTTTTACCAATAAAACAACTGATTACCCCTGCGCCACAACCGAAATCAAGCACTTTTCCTGACATGTCATTGGGTAAGTTACTCAGTAATAACTGAGTGCCGACATCAAGTTTTTGCTGACTAAAAACGCCTGGTAAAGAGGCAATGGTCAGTTGAACACCTTCAATAGTAATTTGATATTTTTTAAACCATTCCTGCAGGTTGAATGCAACGGATAACTTTCCTGGCTGAAATAGTCCAACAAAGAGTAGGCAATGACGGGCAGCATCTACTTTTTGACAACAAGATAATATATTTTGAGTTAATTTAACTGCGGATTGAATACCGCCTTTCTTTTCGCCAACCAGTATTATTTTTGTTTCAGCATTTATGCAATGAGCAATCATCGCTAGGGTGAAATTGAGTTCAGCTTTACTTTTAGGAAAGGCTATTATCACCAAATCATGGCAGCTTTGTGTTTGATACGTGCTGGCAAATGTTGCTTTAACGTTTTTGGTGCTTGCTGGGGAACAGTGCTTTGTGGTAACTGATTGATAATCAATAAAGTTTGTATTAAAGCAATTAATAAAGTCCGGTTGATGAATCTCTAGATAAGCATCAATGAAACCGTCCTCAGGCAAGTTGATCAATAAGGGAGTTTTAGCTATGAGTAATTCACTATTACGTAATAGAATTTGGCTAGGATTTGACAATGACATAGGGCAAGACACAGGACAATAAATAGAGAAAGAACAATGGTTATATTCTACGGTAAATAAGTATAAGGGAATAGAGTTATTTGCTGGAAGTTAATTGTGTCGAGATAAAAAAAATGCTTAAATAGCAAGTGTCCCTAATTCCGATTTACTGGTTGAGCAATTTACTAGTAAATTTTGATAGGGCCAGAAGAGGAGCGTTAACCAGGTAATTACTATTGTTTTGAATTGTGTTAAATAATTCAAAAACAGATATCAAAATCTGTAGATGGTAATGAGGGGGATTAACGCCGAGATAAATGGCTATTTGATAAGCTGTTTATCGGTTGTGTACTTTATATACTATATAAAGTAGTGGGCTGAATCCCAACAACTGTCACTTTAAATACCAATCATATTGATTGGTTAAGTGGGGAGCTTCTGGTCTTTGCATATTAGCCCAAACATTAGCCCCGCTGATGTTATGCTCTTCTTTGCCAATGCCCAGCCCTCCCGCAAAATGTATTTCGTTTTATTAATCAAATGTACTTATACATGTCGTTAATAGCACAGATACTCATTATTTTTTTATAGACTTTTTATCAGATAAGCGGAGTAACAAATGGACTGGCAAGATGTATTAGCACAGTTAGAATCAGGTAGTTTACGAGCGGCAAACCAAGATGATGCCGGTAACTGGCATGCCAACATTGAAGTGAAACAAGGTATTTTAGCTGCTTTTAAAGCAGGTAAAAACGTTGCTTTTGACAATAATTACCAAGGTTTTGTTGATAAACATAACTTACCAGCGCGCCAATTTTCTCCAGAAGATGGTGTTCGTTTAGTGCCAGGTGGTTCATCAGTACGCGCAGGTGCTTACGTTGCTGAAGGTGTCATTATTATGCCACCAGCTTATATCAATGTTGGCGCTTTTGTTGATAGCGGCACTATGGTTGATAGCCATGCGTTAATTGGTTCTTGTGCGCAAGTTGGTAAAAATGTTCATGTTTCAGCCGCGGTTCAAATTGGTGGTGTATTAGAGCCAGTAGGCGCTAGTCCAGTAATCATTGAAGATGATGCTTTTTTAAGTGCTGGTGTTGTTGTCGTTGAAGGTATCGTTGTTAAGAAAGGTGCGGTATTAGCACCGGGCGTATCTTTATCTAAATCAGTTCCTGTTTATGACTGTGTTAATCAAGTTATGCGAGAAAAAGGTGCTGAAATTCCAGAACGTGCAGTTGTGGTACCGGGCACCCGTCCAGTTAAAGGTGAATGGGCACAAGAGCAGGGGCTAAGTATGGCTTGTGCGCTTATTGTTAAATATCGTGATGAACAAAGCGATGCCTCACTTGAACTAGAATCAATTCTACGTTAATTATTCATCTTGTCGCTGTATGGTCCAACCTATGCATCAAAAGTACTCATTGATATTCATCAACTCCGTGCTTTTTCTTTAGTTTGAACCTTACAGCTTAAAGTTGAATAATTATTATCTGACTTTACCCCTTGATATAGTTGTTACCATGTACTTTGCAAGAAGAATCCTCAGTGGTAACAACTGTAAAGATATAGCTGAAAGAAAATTATTATGACAAAACCCACTTGGTTTGATACCAGCATTGAAAATGCTTTGATTACACACGAATCACCAGAAGATGAGCTAGGTTATTTTGTTTATCAACTTGACGCACTGAAAGCCCATTTAGCTGCTTTGCAGCAGCAAGATGTCATTAAATTATGGTTCGCCGTTAAAGCAAATCCACTCTCAAAAATCATTCAAACATTAGATAGTGAAGGTTTTAACTTTGATGTTGCTAGCAGTGGTGAATTAGCCCAAGTCTTAGCGCAAGGTATAGACCCTGGTCGAGTATTAAATACCGGACCAGCGAAATCAAAAAAACAATTGACTGCCTTTGTTAAGCAGGGCGTTAATACGTTTGTGGTTGAGAGTCTAAATCAACTGAATTGGTTGAATGAAGCTGTTCTTGAACAGGAAAAATCTGCCAATAGTCATGCTAGACCGAAAGTGCTTTTAAGAGTTCAGCTGCAATGGTACGAAGGCGAGAAAAACCCGTTAGGTGGTAATAGCTTAACGCCTTTTGGTTTATCAGTATCTGAGTGGCGGAATATACACGTAGATAGCTATCCTGCGTTGGATCTTTGTGGTTTGCATATTTTTCAATGGGGTAACATGCTCAGTAATGAAAAAATGTTTTCATTATGGTCTCAAATGATAACTCCTTTGACCGATCTGGCGAAAAACATTGGTATGACACTTGAAGTACTCGATTTAGGTGGTGGTTTAGGTATTGATTATTTAGGTGAAGGGCAAACGTTATCTTGGTCTCGTGTTATTGAAGATTTGGCTATTATCAAAGAAAAAGCTGGCGTCAAAGAATTATGGCTTGAGTTAGGGCGATTTGCAGTTGCAGAGTATGGCTATTACGTTGTACCTGTCGTCGATAGAAAAATGAATTACAACCAAGAGCAGTTGGTGTTGGCAGCGGGGATAAATCATTTATTACGCCCTGCGATAACTGACCAACCTTTTCCTGTACAGATACTACGAGAAAACTTTTTAGCTGATGATGAGTCTATGCAGGCTTTTGATTTGCATGGCCCTTTATGTACCAGTATGGATAAATTCTGTCTCTTATACACATCTGACGCTGCCGACGAATAGA
>OJHK01000913.1_pt1 | contig 15697 bp, 14 predicted proteins | sample 1595161 | NCBI WGS metagenome assembly OJHK01 (sample SAMN05416842, study PRJEB24817) | seawater metagenome | isolation source: Sea water | place: Canada:Atlantic | collected 2013-07 | reverse complement strand
GATGTGTATAAGAGACAGCTAGAGACCCAAGAATGGTTGAGCGTAAGAAATTCGGTCAGAAGAAAGCCCGTAAAAAATTCCAATTCTCGAAACGTTAATATTTCTGCTAACCTTTGGTTGGCGAAGTTTCTTGAGGAATTTCATAAAATTATAAACATTATAGTGCTGTACTTCGATCTGGTATCGAAAGTTAGTTTAGCATCTAAATACTCTCGGCGAACGCAAGTGACCACCTGAGTATTGCTAAGTCCAAACAGAACGTAAACTATTTAATAAAATGGCAAATAACATAGAAGTTAAAGAACTCCTTGATGCTGGTGTCCACTTTGGTCACCTCACAAGACGTTGGAACCCAAATATGGCTCCATATATCTATATGGAACGTAACGGGATTCACATTATAAACCTTTACAAAAGTGCTGCTAAAATGCAAGAGGCTGCAGATGCACTTAGTAAAATTGCAGCTAGTGGTCGTAAGATCCTTTTTGTAGCAACTAAAAAACAAGCTAAAGAAATTGTAGCTGAAGAAGCAGAGAAGGCTAATATGCCTTATATCACTGAGCGTTGGCCTGGTGGTATGCTTACCAACTTCGTAACTATCCGTAAGGCAGTTAAGAAGATGACTTCTGTAGATCGTATGAAAAAAGATGGTCGCTTTGATACATTATCAAAGAAAGAGAAGTTACAGGTAGAGCGTATGCGTGCAAAACTTGAGAAAAACTTAGGTTCAATCGCAGATATGACGCGTCTTCCAGGTGCATTATTCGTAGTAGATATTACTCGTGAGCACATTGCTGTAAAAGAAGCTCAGAAATTAAACATTCCTATTTTCGCTATGGTAGATACCAACAGTGATCCTAGAGAAGTAGATTTCGCAATCCCTGCAAATGATGATGCATCTAAATCTGTTAAGAAAGTAATTTCTTACGTAACAGATGCTATCGTAGATGGATTAAACGAGCGTAAGGCAGACAAAGAGCAATCTAAAGCAGAAAAAGACGCTAAAAAAGCGACTAAACCTGCAGCAAAGAAAGCTCCTGCTAAAAAAGCTGTAGCATCTAGCGAAGAAGAATAAATAACAATTAGGTAATACAATTTAAAGTCGTTGAGTTTTTCTTTGCATTCTGCTGGCTGAGTAGTAGCAAAAATTAGCTTGACGACTTTTTTTAAATTATAAAATATAAATACAATGGCAAAAATAACTGCTGCAGACGTAAATAAATTGAGAAAAGCTACCGGTGCCGGTATGATGGACTGTAAGAAAGCTTTAGTTGAAGCAGAAGGTGACTTCGACGCTGCAATTAGCATCTTACGTAAAAAAGGACAGAAAATTGCTGAAAAGAGAGCAGACAGAGACTCTAGTGAAGGTGCTGTTGTTGCTAAAATAAACGACGACAACACTAAAGGTGTGGTTGTTTCTCTTAACTGTGAAACAGATTTTGTTGCTAAGAACGATTCTTACGTAGAAATGGCTAACAAAATGGGAGATATTGCAATTAACACAAATTCTAAAGAAGAGTTTCTTGCTGCAGATTTTGATGGTATGACTGTTGCCGAAAAACTTATTGAGCAAACAGGTGTTATTGGTGAAAAGATTGAAATTGGTGGTTTTGAAGTTTTAGAAGCACCATTTGTAGGCTCTTATGTTCACGGTAACAAAATTGGAGCATTAGTTGGTTTGTCTAAAGAAATAGACAATGCTGCTGAGGTTGCTAAAAACGTATCTATGCAAGTAGCATCTATGGGTGCAACTACATTATCTTATAAAGATTTTGATGCAGATTTCGTTGCTTCTGAAACAGATGCTCGTATTGCTGCTATTGAAAAGGAAAACATTGAGTTAGGCCGTTTAGGAAAAACTCAAAAGAATGTTCCTCAATACATCTCTATGTCTCAGTTAACTCCAGAAGTTATGGCTAAGGCAGAAGAAGATATTAAAGCAGAATTAAAAGCTGAAGGAAAGCCAGAAAAAATTTGGGACAAAATTGTACCAGGTAAGGTTGAGCGTTTTGTTGCAGACAACACAACTTTAGACCACGAAAAAGCATTGCTAGACCAACGCTTTATTATGGATGACAGCAAAAACGTAGCACAATATGTAGCTAGCCAAGGCGATGCAGATGTTGTAGCGTTTAAACGTGTTACTTTAGGATAATATCTTAAAACACTTTACTATATAAAGGCTTCTCAGAAATGAGAGGCCTTTTTTTGTTTTTAAAAAGTTAATTTTATAGAGCAAACCTCTAACTGGACTAAATTAGTCTTAGGCGAAAATGATACACTGGACACCTCAAACACCTGTAATTAATGATGATGGCTAGAATATATTTGATAGCTATAATACTGTTAACAGCAATATCCTGCAAGGCGCAATTTGTACAGGAGACCAAACCACTTTACAGTAACGACAACTGGCGTGAAATAGCACAAGAGAATACCTACTACAAGGACTATGATGATAACTTAAGCAGATTGGTTGGAACCTGGAGATTTATTGATGGTTCGGAAACTCTTGAGCTCTCACTGAAATTTAAAGAAAAACACCAATCCATATCATTTACAGATGCCCAGTTCGATCAAGATATGCTATATGGTGAGTATAAATATAATAATGAACAAGGTGAAGAGCTTGTGAAATCTTTAGGAGAGCTACAATCCTCGACAGACCCCTTTGAACACCTCATCAAGGGAAATTACATAACAAACATTAATAATACCGAGTTGTGTGAGACCTGCACAGACGAGTTGGCAGTCAAATTACATATAGATGATCCGCAGCGGGATTACATACCCTATGTAATGTACATTCAGCACATCCCTGCCAACAGCCAAGGTAATCCTGTGGAGCAAATTAAGCTTGTTATACGGGTTTCTGGCACATTCACGTACCCATTAGGCGAGCCTGGCAATGATCGTATTCGCCTTGGCTTTTACACCTTAAATAAAGTGGAGTAATTTAAGCTTTGTTAAAATTTTTAAAAAGACGTCTCAAAAATGAGAGGTCTTTTTTTATACCTTTAATCTAGTGAACTTCAAACAAAACATTCAGTATTTAAGTATTTGCATTGTTATGACATTTTTAGTGTCTTGCAAAGCACAGGTTGTACAAGACACTAAACCGTTATACTCCAATAACGAATGGCGTACTGCCACAGCAAATACATATTTTAAGGACTTTGGTAATGATCTAGGAAAACTTGTCGGCACTTGGGTGTATACCGAAAACCTAGAGCGTTTTGAAATCTCGCTGGTATTAAAGGAACAATATACTGGTAACCTAACTCTATCTGGACTACAATTTGATCAGGATATGCTCTATGGTGAGTATAAATATAATAATGAACAAGGTGAAGAGCTTGTGAACTCTTTAGGAGAGCTACAATCCTCGACAGACCCTTATGAACACCTCATCAAGGGAAATTACATAACCAACATAAATAATACCGAGTTGTGTGAGACCTGCACAAACGAGTTGGCGGTCAAATTACATATAGATGATCCGCAGCGGGATTACATACCCTATAGAATGTACATTCAGCACATCCCAACCAACAGCCAAGGTAATCCTATGGAGCAAATCAGACTTGTAATTCGTATAAATGATATGACAATAGTCCCTGAAGGTGAGCCTACAGATACTCGTATTCGCCTTGGCTTTTATACCCTAAATAAGGTTGAGTAAGCGTTCAAAACAAAAATGCAAGTCATTACTCCTGTAACGTTATTCTTAAATAACCTAAACGTGGTGATACTGTTGTTCCATCACCTAAAGGTGCGTCAGATATTTGGATAATTGGTTGTTGCGGTATTGTTTCAGCATTATCATAGCTAAATGTATTTCCGTTTTCTGTACCAGCATCATAGGCCTTTACATCAATTTCAACAGTGTTTACCCAAAAACCATTTTCAAATAATGATACAGATGATACTCCAGAAAACCAATCTGGGCTTGGCGCTATCATAGCTACATAACTTAACTTAGAGAAATTTTGAGTAGCTTCAACAGTAAGTAAATCTGTGCCATTGCCTGGTATACTTGCTGGTCCAATTTTATATTGGTTTGCCTCTCCAGCAGATATTAACGTTTGCATTTCAACTTCTAAATTGTCATTATCGCCTATTTCAGACATATCTTCAATACCTGTACTAGCCAATTCGCCTTCAGTAAATAAAGTCACATTAGCATTATGCGTTAGTAGTAGGGTTTTAGAAAAATGGTTATCATTAGGAAACATAGTAGGATGACTTTCTGCTGTCCATTCACCTATAAACTCAACAGTATAAGTTGCCGTTAAGGGTGTGTTATCATTAGGTTCCTCTGGTACCTCATTAACAGTATTAAAATTATTGTCTTCGTTATTTTTGTTGGCATCTTCATCTACATTACAAGATATAAACACACAAAATAACACTAATAAAAAGGGCTTAAAGGAATAGGTCATAACAACTGAATATTAAACTATTAGGTCGAAAATAAATAAAGTATCTTACATACTAACGTAAAAACTAATACACTAGTTTTAATATCCTAAGCACACTGAGTTTTTTTGATTATTTTTGTGCAAAATTTCACATTACTTAATATCTACCTATGCAATACAAACGCATCTTACTCAAACTTTCTGGTGAAGCTTTAATGGGAAACCGCCAATACGGGATAGACCCAGATCGCCTAGCAGAGTATGCACAGGATATAAAAACTATTATAGATAAAGGTGTAGAGGTTGCAATAGTTATTGGTGGTGGCAATATCTTTAGAGGTGTTGCTGGAGCTAGTAGAGGTATGGATCGTGTACAGGGCGATCATATGGGTATGTTAGCCACTGTAATTAATGGCTTGGCACTACAAAGTGCTTGTGAAGATGCTGGTATACAGACACGCTTACAAACCGCTATAAAAATAAATGAAGTTGCAGAGCCTTTTATAAGGCGTAAAGCTATGCGCCATTTAGAAAAAGGACGCGTGGTTATTTTTGGTGGAGGCACAGGTAATCCTTACTTTACTACAGACTCTGCTGCAGTTCTTAGAGCTATAGAGATTGAAGCAGATGTAATCTTAAAAGGAACTCGTGTAGATGGTATTTACACAGCAGATCCAGAAAAAGATAAAGAAGCTACTAAGTTTGATTACATAACATTTGATGATGTCCTTAAAAAAGGTTTGAAAGTTATGGATACAACGGCATTTACATTAAGCCAAGAAAACAAATTGCCTATAATTGTATTTGATATGAATACACCAGGCAATTTACTAAAAGTGGTTTCTGGAGAAACTATTGGAACCAAAGTTAATATGTAACTTTGGCGCAACATTTGATTTGAGTTTTTTTAAAATACTATAAATATCATGAACGACGATTTAAAATTTATAATAGACAGCACTAAGGAAGATATGGAAAAAGCCATAAAGCACTTAGAAAAGCAACTTATAAATATACGCGCAGGAAAAGCTAGTCCTGCAATGTTATCTGGAGTAATGGTAGACTATTATGGGTCTCCAACACCTCTTAATCAAGTTGGTAATGTAAATACACCAGACGCAAGAACAATATCTATTCAGCCTTTTGAAAAATCTATGATCCAGGAGATTGAAAAAGCTATTATGAATGCCAATTTAGGTTTTAATCCTATGAACAATGGAGAAAGCGTAATTATAAACGTACCACCATTAACAGAAGAGCGTCGTAAAGAATTAGCTAAACAAGCTAAAAACGAAGCCGAAGAATCTAAAATTGGGGTTAGAAATGACCGTAAAAATGCAAACCAAGAAATTAAGAAGTTAGAAGACGCTTCTGAGGATCTTAAGAAAAACGCAGAGATAGACGTACAAAACCTTACAGATAAATACATTGCAAAAATAGATGAAGTGTATGCTGCAAAAGAGGTTGAAATTATGAAAGTCTAACTATTTTTCATTTAGACATTATATACTGCCTAAAACATTAATGCGTTGTCTTAATGGTTATCATTAAGAGTGTCTTTATGTTTTAGGCAGTCTTTTTTTAAATAAATTGTTATGCTAAGACAGCTTGTTTTTGTTTGTTGCTTGTTCTCTATAACGGGAACTGCTCAACAATTTATTACAGGAACAGTTACAACACAAAAAGAGCCTTTAGCATTTGCGCAAATAAGCATAAACAATAATCCTGTTACCCTAACAGATATTAATGGGGTTTTTGAATTCACAAACTCTACTTCTGCTAAAGAGTTTACAGTTAGCTATATTGGCTTTGCTCCAAAAACCATTAAGCTAAAAGACTCAAAATTTAACTATAGCATTGTCCTTAAAGCATCTCAAGAACAGCTTAATGAGGTTGTTCTTACAGAGCAAAATAATCCTGCAAATGAGATTATAGCATTAGCTATTAAAAATAAAACTCAGAACGATCCAGATCAAAAACTGTCTTCTTATAAATACACCTCTTATAATAAGTTTATTATAGATAATGAAGATTTTAAAGTTGACGTAGATTCTGCTAATTTTGAAATTGAAACACTTTTAAATTCAAGTAGAGCCTATCTTTCAGAAAAGGTAAGTACTTACGAGTACTCTAAGGAAAAAGGATTAAAAGAAACTGTTAAGGGTACTAATACTGCCGGCTTTGAGAAACCAGTTTATGAACTTTTAGCATTACAACTACAGTCACTTTCGTGGTATAAAGAAGACTATACTGTTTTTGAAACCGACTATGCTAGCCCACTTTCAAAAAAGCCCTTTAATAATTACAGGTATAAAATACTAGACACAACAACTGGTAGTAGGCCAGCTTATGTAATTTACTTTAAGCCAAAACGACAGCGAGCAGTTGCAGGTTTAGAAGGAGTTCTTTATTTAGACACAAAGTCTTTAGCGCTTCAAAAAGCAATAGGACAATTAAATGGTGTTGTAAATATTGAAACCACACAAGAGTTTAGTTATCTAGACTCACAAGATGTGTGGTTTCCAGAGTCGTCATCTGTGACAATAAAACCTGGAAAAGGAGGTAAATCTATCTCTGTTTTTGGTGGAAATATTTCTGTAGGACAATTACAAAGAAAAAACACTAAAAAAAATGATACCATAAGCGGTATAGATGCAGACAAGCTATACTTAAGCTCAACATCTACAGTTTCAGATGTTGTTTTAAATCCAGATTTAGCGCTTAGCCGCGGTAATTACGCTATTGAAATCTTACCAGAAGCAATTGATAAACCTGAATCGTTTTGGGAAACTTACAGGTCAGAACCATTTACAGATAGAGACAAAGCAACCTCTAAACGCGTAGACAGTATAGTTAAAGCAGAAAATATTGAACGCCGTATAGATGTTATTCAAAACTTTAATGAAGGTTATTACCCTATCGGTTTTTGGGATGTAGATTTAAGAACCCTTGTAAAATATAATAATTACGAAGGTATGCGTTTGGGAACTGGCGGTATTACCAATCAAAAATTTTCAAAAGACTTTAGGCTAGAAGGTTACGGTGTGTATGGTTTTAAGGATCACACCTTTAAATATAGCTTTGGTGCTGGTGTGCTGCTTCGAGAAGAGTCTTCTTCTTGGTTTAATGTAAATTATACAAGTGATGTTGCAGAGGTTGGTAGTTTTGTTTACCTCACAGATAAGTTGGTGTATTCTCTTTTTGAACCAAGATTGGTTAATATAGATTTTTACTACCAGCATAAAACGTGGCGTACAAGCTTACAACATAAATTTACTCCCAAACTTCTTACTGAAACTATGTTCAGGAGAAGTCATATTTTCCAAACAGCAGGATACCGCTTTTTAGATGATGGCGTGCTATACAATGATTATCGCATAACAGAAGCTGTTTTTGCAGTAAGGTGGAGCCCTTTTAGTAAGTTTTTGAGAGGACCGAGAAAGACGATAGAGTTTGAGGAAAATTTCCCTAAGTTTTCTGCTCAAATAGTTCAAAGTTTTGATGGTGTTTTAGAAGGTGACTTCAATTACACAAAAATTGGTGCTAAAATAGACTATCAGATAAAACGCTTAAATAAAAGCCACACAGCTATTTTGCTAGAAGGAGATTATTCTTTTGGTAACATACCCCTAACGCATTTATTTCACGCCTACCCTAACGCACCAACTAAAGAAACTGTCTTCCAACGTTTTTCAGTAGCCGGAAGACGAAGTTTTGAAACTATGTATTTTAGTGAGTTTTTTAGTGATAAACTTGCAACCTTACAAATAAGACACACATTAAGGCCGCTTAATTTTACAACTAAGTTTCAGCCAGAAGTTGTGCTTATTTCACGTCACGCTATTGGTGATAGTGGTAACCAAGAGAACCACAGTAGGCCATACAACACACTAAATCACGGTTATAATGAAGCCGGTTTAGAGATAAACAAACTGTTTTTAGGGTTCGGAACCAGCTTTGCTTATAGGTATGGTGCCTACCATTTATCAGACTGGACAGACAACCTTTCTATTAAATTTACATTTTACCTTAAATTGTAAGTTTACAATCCTTTAGTATTCCTAACAATGCCTAACTTTGCAGCTCTTAATTTGAGTTGATGGCTAAACTATTCAGTTTTGGGTTCTGGAATACAATTGCACGATTTATACTTCGAAATCGTCTATTAATATTAATTGCAGTAATTGGTGCTACCGTTTTTCTTGGTTCACAATGGAAACACATGCAGTTTTCTTTTACTGAAGCCAATTTACTACCAGATGATCACCCTATAAATATTGAGTACAATAAATTCTTAGACAAGTTTGGAGAAGAAGGTAATCTTATTGTTATTGCCACAAATGACTCAACATTATTTACACCCAAGAAATTTGAAGCTTGGAACGCGCTTACCAAAAAGCTAAGAACTTACAGCGAAGTAGAATCTACAATTGGAGTTGACAACCTTAAGAGGTTAGAAAAATTTTCAGACCCAAACAGGTTCGAACTTGTTGATGCTGCACCAAAAGTTTTAAATGCAGATTCATTAAAAAACTACGAAACTACCATATTTAACAAGCTTCCATTTTATGAAGGCTTGGTATATAGCAAGAAGACCAATACAGTACAAACCGCACTGTATTTAGACAAGGCTATTATAAATAAAAAAGCCCGTAAAGACTTTATACTAAAAGAACTCATTCCAATTATTGAGGAGTTTGAAGAAAGCCAAGACATTAATGTTTATGTCTCTGGTATGCCTTATATAAGGACCCTAAACTCACAAAACATTATTGATGAAATTGGATTGTTTGTAGGTGGAGCATTATTTGTAACCTCCTTGATTTTCTTCCTCTTTTTTAGAAGCTTTAGAGCCACTTTGATTTCTATGATTACTGTACTTATAGGTGTTATGTGGGCTTTTGGGTTCTTAGGCCTACTGCGTTATGAAATTACTGTTCTTACGGCCATAATACCACCTTTAATCATTGTAATAGGAATACCTAACTGTATCTTCCTTATAAATAAATACCAACAAGAAATTAAAAATCACGGTAATAAAGCAAAGTCTTTACAACGTGTAATTACTAAAATTGGTAATGCAACTTTAATGACAAACGTAACTACAGCTTCTGGTTTTGCTACGTTTATACTTACAGACAGCACACTTCTTAAAGAGTTTGGTGTTGTGGCTTCAATAAACATATTAGCCATCTTCCTGTTAAGTCTTTTAATTATACCTATACTGTATAGTTACTTACCAATGCCTAAAGAAAAGCACCTTGAGCATTTGAATAAACGTTGGGTTGAAGGTTGGGTAAATTGGATAGAAAACATTGTGCGCCATAAACGTATAATGATTTATATAGTCTCTATAATTCTCTTAGTAACAAGTATTATTGGAATCTATACCATAAAATTATCAGGAAGCCTACTTGAGGATATGCCTAAGGAAGCTAGCTTTTTTAAGGACATTGAGTTTTTTCAAGATGAATTTGGAGGCGTTATGCCATTAGAAATTCTTATTGATACTAAGCGTAAAAATGGAGTCTTAAAAGCTGCCACACTTAAACGTATGGATCAACTTCAAGAGCTTTTAGTTGATGTTCCTGAACTTTCTAAACCACTCTCTGTAGTGAGTTTGGTAAAGTATACAAAACAGGCATATTACAATGGTAATCCTAAGTATTACCAATTGCCAACTTCTCAAGAGCGCAACTTCATCTTACCCTATACCAAAAACTCATCTGCTAACGGTAATATATTAAGCACTTATGTAGACTCCACAGGACAGTATGCCCGCATGACTACGTTTATGAAAGACATTGGCACAGAAAAAATGGAGCGCATAGAGGAAGCGTTATGGCCTCAAATTAATAAGATATTTCCAGAAGACAGGTATGATGTAACATTTACAGGTCGTGCATTAATCTTTCAAAAAGGAACTACGTATTTAGTAAACAACCTTGTGCTTTCACTATCATTAGCCATCTTACTAATAGCTGTTTTTATGGCTTGGATGTTTAGGTCTGCTAGAATGATTTTTGTATCACTAGTACCAAACCTATTACCATTATTAGTAACAGCTGGTATGATGGGCTTTTTAGGCATCCCTATAAAACCATCAACAATTTTAGTATTTAGTATCGCATTTGGTATATCTGTAGATGATACTATTCATTTCTTGGCAAAATATAGGCAAGAGCTTAAAGCAAATAACTGGCGTATTAAGAAGTCTGTTTATGCAGCTTTAAAAGAAACCGGTGTAAGTATGTTTTATACATCAATTGTATTATTCTTCGGGTTTTCAATATTCATGATTAGTAATTTTGGAGGTACAAAAGCGCTTGGAGGCTTGGTTTCTGCTACGCTACTTTTTGCTATGCTTTCTAACCTTATTTTATTGCCTGCTCTATTACTATCTTTAGAAAAAGTAATTGCAAATAAAGAGGTTATGAGAGAACCATCTTTAAGGATAATTGCAGAAGAAGAAGATATGGAAGATGTAGAGAATGAAAAATCTACTTCTTAAGCATAGGTTTAACCTCATCTAATTTACTTGGCATAATCCAAGTGGCGTGTCCAAAATAATCCCATTTGGTATTTGCAAGATCTACATTAGGGTCTGTAAATTGCTGATAAGGCCTACCATTTACTTTTACACGAGAATTTACATACACAGCTATATCCTTGCCTTTGGAAGCATATTCACTCTTAAGACGTTGTGCAAATTGCCACATACAATCTGGTTTGGAAGACACTGTCCTAAGTTGTTTTCTAGTCAAGTAGTCTTCTAAATTTACTCGGGTTCTTTTTCCTGTATCCTTTTCTTCAACTACAAAAGAAGTGCTTCCTGATTTACTTCTCAACATCATTCTCCAGCTAAGTCTATGGCCTTCTTCGGTCCACAAAACATTGTCTGGTATTACCCAATGCCTTAATGGCAACCCTATCTGAATAATAAACCAAACTCCAGTAATACCAATAAGGATTGGTTTATAGTTAGGTATAATAATTTCACCTTCAGAATAATGAGGTTTTCCTTTTAAAAATCTTTTATTTATCGTTTCTGTCGTGAAGAAAAATAAAATAAATGCTAATGAGAGATAAGGAAAAATACCTATTTGAAAAACAAAGCTATTAAACAAATGAAAAAATACACTCGCAATAACTATAAACCAACGTGTACGTTTAATTAGCAATAGTGGTATAACAAGTAAGTCGAATAATATACCGGTATATGCAATACAATAATGTACCCAATCCTGTTGAAGAAAATCTCCTACCAACCAATAGTCTTTCTTACCTCTCATTAGGTTTTCTGCTACGGTTGCATTTAGCCAATCTGGGTAAAGTTTAGCCACTGATGCGTAGGTGTAAACAATCCAAAGCTGTACTATTATAAATAGTACAACCCATCTTGGCATTTTAATCTTCTTAATGCTAGGTTTTTTCCAAGCATCTACACTAGCCCATCTGTGTGCAGGTAAAAAGATCATTATAAAGCACAACAACATTAATAAATAATAATGGTTGTTATATGAAGACTTTTGCATTAAATATACACACGCCCACATAACTGTATAGCAAGACATACTAAACCTATACTTATAACCTATCATTACCAACACCCCAAAAAGTCCCATTAATGCGTAGTAATAATACATGCCATCTCCAGGTAAAGGCTGTAAGAAATCTAAGCCGATAAAATTAAAGGTTTGTTGTGGTTCAATTAAGGTGCGCTTTATCCAACCTGTAAAAATTGCTCCCCAAGCTTCTAACGTAATGAGTAGCCCAAATATCCATCTAAAGACGATAAGTGCACTGTTGTCTATTTGCTTAAAGAGGAGTTTATTGAGGTTCATGATAACGTTTCAATATAATTGATTGATATTTTCTCATCGTTCTGCATCGCTTCAATAAGTTGGTCTACGCTTGCAAATTTCTTTTCATCTCTAATACGTTTAAGCATTTGTATGGTCATTTTACTTCCATACAAATCAGTGTCCATATTAAAGAAATAGGTCTCTATTGTTTGAGATTTACCGCCAACTGTAGGGTTAGTCCCAATATTCATCATTCCAAAGTATGTAATTCCCTTAAAGTTTGTTTTAACAATGTAAACTCCATTTTTAGGAATTAGCTTATAGGCTTCTTCAATTTGAATGTTTGCTGTGGGATAGCCTAAGGTCTTACCAATTCCTTTACCCTTTACAATAGTACCGGTTAACATATATGGTTGTCCTAAAAAAGCATTTGCTTTCTCTATTTGTCCTTTTTGTAATGCAGTTCTTATCTTGGTAGAACTCACAGCAACATCATCAACATCTTGCTTTGTAATCTCTTCAACCACAAAGCCATACTGTTCTCCAAAATCTTTTAAAGTGCTTATATCTGCGGTACGATTTCTACCAAACCTATGATCATAACCTATTATAATTTTTTTTGCTTTTAGTTGATTCACTAAAATGTCTTCTACAAATTGTTGAGCCGTTAACCTACTAAACTCTTTTGTAAAAGGATGTATAACTAAATGATCTAAGCCTAGTTGCTTTAATACTGAAGTTTTTTCCTCTATGGTATGCAATAACTTTATTGTGTTGTCTTGCTGTAACACCATTCTTGGGTGCGGAAAAAATGTAAGGATAACAGAATCTAGTTCAGCGTGATTAACCAAACGATTTACTATTTTTTGATGCCCTATGTGTACACCATCAAAAGTACCAATTGTTACAACGGTATTTTTAGAACCTGAAAATGTATTAGCGTTTGTGTGTTGCTCCAAAATTATTTGCCGTTAAATGTATTCATTGTGATAGATACGCCTGCAGTGCCAAAAGATTTTATAAGTTCTACAGAGGTATCTAAGCGTTCTTTCATCTGTGATTCTTCTTCCTCACTCCATTCACCTAAAACGTAGTCTACCTGCCTTCCTTTAGAAAACTCATTAGATATCCCAAACCTAAACCTAGGATAACCAACTGTTTTTAGCTGTGCCTGTATATCTTTTAATCCATTATGACCACCATCACTTCCTTTAGTTTTTAAACGTATAGTACCAAATGGTAAGTTTAAGTCGTCTGTTATAATTAGTAAATTACTGGTTCTAATTTTTTCTTTCTGCATCCAATAATTTACAGCTTTTCCACTTAAGTTCATAAATGTAGATGGCTTAAGCAGTATAAAGGTGCGTCCTTTAAATTTATAGGTTGCAGTGTCTCCTAATTTATTAGGTTCAAAAACAAGATCTTCTTGTTCTGCTAAATGGTCTAATATCTTAAAACCAATATTGTGTCTTGTATTGTGATATTTTGGCCCAATATTACCTAGGCCTACAATCAAAAATTTTCGCATAGGGTCAATTTCTGGTGAAGCGTCTTTTGGTTTACTAAAAAGTCTTCCGAAGAATGCTAACATACTTCTGTAAAAATAAAAAACATCCGCCATATGGACGGATGTTTTATGATTTGCTTATGAGATTTAAGACTATTCGTCTGTTCCTTCTTTAACTGCAGCAACATCGTCTGTTTCTGTAGCTGGAACATCTCCTGGTGCCACTTCATCCTCATCATCCTCATCATCAAGAGCTGTAATGTTACGAGATGTTTTAACTTGGCAAATTACCGTGTTATCTGGGTGAAGGATTTTGTAATCGTCATTTGCAACTTCAGTTACATATAACTTGTTACCAATTTTAAGTTTAGTAACATCCGCAACGATATAATCTGGTAAGTTTTTAGCTAAACCTTTAACTTTTAAACGTCTTAGGTTAAAACGTAAAACACCACCATTCTTAACACCTTTTGCTACACCTTCACTGTGGATAGGAATTTCCATAGTAATAGGACGACCATCTACAATTTCGTAGAAATCTACGTGTAAGATAGCTTCTGATACTGGGTGAAACTGAAGATCTTGTACAATTGCGTTGTACTTTTCTCCATTATCTAATTCAATTACGACAGTGTGTACATCTGGCGTATAGATAAGGTTTCTGAACTCTTTTTCTTCTGCTGAAAAATGTACAGGTTTTTCTCCTCCGTATAATACGCAAGGAACCGCTTCAGCATTACGTAGGGCTTTAGTTGCCTTCTTCCCTAGGCTTTCTCTTTTCGATCCGTAAATCGTAATTGACTTCATATTAGTCTATTTTGATTAATTAATAAATTACATTACAAATGTCGAACTAATCGACTTGTTGTGGTGTACTCTTGTCATAACCTCTGCAAAGAGTTTAGCACAAGACACCACTTTTATCTTATTGCTTTTTTGTGTTAGAGGGATTGAATCTGTAACAATTAATTGTTCCAGTTTAGAATTCTCTATACGTTCATAAGCATTCCCAGATAAAATTGGGTGTGTACATATTGCTCGTACACTTTTTGCGCCACGCTCCATCATTAAATCTGCAGCTTTTGTTAATGTTCCAGCAGTGTCTACCATATCATCTACAAGGATGACATTCTTGCCTGTAACATCACCAATTAGCTCCATATGCGAAATAACATTGGCCTTGGCACGTTGTTTATAACAAATAACAACCTCACTTTCAAGAGCTTTACTGTATGCATATGCTCTTTTAGAACCTCCCATATCTGGAGAAGCTATCATAAGATTGTCTAAGTTTAAATCTCTAATTTGCTCCAAGAAAATTGTTGAAGCAAATAAATGATCGACTGGCCTTTCAAAAAAGCCTTGTATTTGGTCTGCATGAAGATCCATTGTAATTATACGTGTTGCTCCAGCAGTCTCTAGCATTTTTGCTACCAACTTTGCCGCAATTGGCACTCTTGGTTTGTCTTTTCTGTCTTGTCTTGCCCATCCAAAATATGGCAACACTGCAGTTATATGTCTTGCAGATGCACGTTTAGCAGCATCAAGCATAAGTAACATTTCCATTAAATTATTAGGTCCAGGATTTGTAGACCCAATAATAAAAACTCTTGTACCTCTTACAGACTCCTCAAATGAAGGCTGAAACTCACCATCACTATAAGTTGATGTTATAACGTTACCAATTGGCACACCGTAATGGCTTGCTATGTTTTCAGCTAGTGTTTTACTTTGTGTACAAGCAAAGATTTTTGCTTCTGTAGTAACCTCTGGCATATTGATTTTGAGTTGGTTAAGGTTAAGTTTTCAAAATGAGGTGCAAAAATAGGTAATTCTTTGAGTTTAAGGTAAAAGAATGTGGTGAAATTTAAGGTTACCTATAAAATAATTTGTTAATTTTGCCGTCCATTAATGCTCAAGTGGCGGAACTGGTCTGTCTCTTATACACATCTGACGCTGCCGAC
>OJHK01000902.1_pt1 | contig 15833 bp, 12 predicted proteins | sample 1595161 | NCBI WGS metagenome assembly OJHK01 (sample SAMN05416842, study PRJEB24817) | seawater metagenome | isolation source: Sea water | place: Canada:Atlantic | collected 2013-07 | reverse complement strand
CTCGTGGGCTCGGAGATGTGTATAAGAGACAGGCCCTATACAACTTAGTGATGGCTGAAACCGCCTGTTCAGCTTTCGAACATTTCAGCAGTGATGTGATTGATCTGAAACGCTTCTGGCTACAAAGCATTTATGCTGCGCTCGTGGCTAAACATTTAGCCAAAATCGCTAAAACTCGAACCAGTGCCCGTTTTTTTGTGATCGGTTTACTGCACAACATTGGTGAGCTGATCGTAGCGGTTCAAACACCTGCACTCGCCATTGCTTGTAATCAATATGACCCACAAATTCCACCGTGGAAACGGCAAAAGTCGGTATTAGGCTTTCATTACACAGATTGTACGTATGCATTACTTCAACAATGGGGGTTGCCTGGCCATTTATATCAAGTATTACCCAATACGAACAACGAATCCGCCGCCTATACGAGTCAAGAAGCCAGTCTGATGTTCACGATCTACCGCATAGCGATTGCCATGGTCGCCCCTGAAAACATGAGTCCGTTGAGTTCGATCCATCCTCTTATTTTGCGCAAAGCGGGGTTGGAAGAGCAAGATATAACGGACGGTATAAAATTCGCTCATATGGAAGCACAAACAATGATAGGTTTACTTAAAGGCTAATCACTAAGAAAACGGCTAAAGTAAAAGGCTAGCAGCGCGTTTTGGGATGCATTTATAATCCCAGTTAGATATACTGCGCAGCATTGTCTTTTAGCCATCTATCATGTTTCGAAGAATAATGCTCAGATATCTAATTTTGCTGGCGCTTTGCTTTCCCTGCCATGCTCAAATAAACATTATGCGCTCGCTTTACATGTCAGACAGCGGTGGAACCCTACCAGCGACTGATAGCAATATATCTGCAACTGGTGAACTGGGCTTACTGTATAACAAAGGCAACACCAATTCTTCTAGCATCAACGCCAAATTTAACATCAGTCAAGAACTCGATAAATGGAGTTATCAAGCCATTGCTAATACCCGCTATAAAACGTCAAAAGAAGCGGATGACGGTGGTGATGAATATGATGTGACAACGGCCCAAAAGAATTTCATTTCCACCCAGATTGATTTCAAACTCGCCTCTCCTGATGAACGCATATTTATATATGCTGAATATGAGAACGACCGTTTCGACATCTATGACTATCAAACCCTGGTGGCCAGCGGTTGGAGCGAACGCCTGTGGCGCGACGAATTTAGTGAGTTTAAATACAGCGTAGGGCCAGGTTATGCGATTGCCGAAGCCAAAAACGATGAAGACAACGACGATTTACAAGGTGTTATTTTGCGTACTGCGTTGGAATACACGTTAGAAATCTCAAAGTCAGCACAATTTCGTCAGTTCATCAGTACGGAAACCGACCCTGAATACACCAGAACAAAATCAGAAACATCTCTTTCCACTAAGATATTTGGCTCTTTAGCGATGAAGCTATCTTTTATTATGGAACACAACAGTAATGCTGAAGTGACCCAAGAGAGCCTAGACACAGAAACGGCAGTCACCCTCGTATATCAATTTTTTTAATTCGCCATTGCCCTAATACAAATAAATTTTCAACTTAAGGATATGTTTAAATGAAAAAAACGCTTATCGCCACCGGATTACTCCTCACCGGAAATGCCTTCGCCCAGGAAGAAGTCAAACCATTTACTATGGATGGCGAGCTAGGCTTTATCGCTACATCGGGTAATACTGAAACAACTTCTTTAAACGCAAAATTGTCGGCTCATCAGGAGCTTGAACAGTGGAGCAATGATTTCTTGTTTGAAGGACTATACAAGAAAGACGATGTCGCTATCGACGATGAAACCAGTGAAAGCCAAACCACCGCCCAAAAGTATTTCTTATCGGGCCAAGGTAACTACAAGCTAGCCAATCCTGATCATCGTCTATTTTTATTCGGTTCGTACGAAGATGACCGATTCAGCAGCTTTAATTACCAATCAACGCTTGCAGCGGGTTGGAGCCAAAAGTTGTGGGATAATGAAACCACTAAGTTCGAGTACAGTGTGGGTCCTGGTTACTCATTTGCTGAAACCTCTGAAGGAGAAGACGCCGATAGCTTCATCGTTCGTGGGGCATTAGGTTTCAACTGGAAGATTTCAGATACAGCCACGTTTAAACAAACAATGAGTACGGAAGTCGGTGAAGACAACACTAAATCAAAATCAATCAGCTCTTTATCAGCTAAGATAAACAGTTCTTTGTCGATGAAATTGACACTCACCTTCGATCACAACTCAAACGTGACCAGTGACACTGAAAAATTAGACACGCAAACAGCGGTCACCATTGTTTATACTTTCTTCTAAAAAAAACTCTGAACAAAAAAACGGCAACCTTTGGTTGCCGTTTTTTTGTTTTATAGAGCCTCATTCATCAGCTTAGCGCCATCTAAACTGCACCACAGCTAAGGTTTGCTGTTGATTTTGCTTTGCTGCTTCATCAAGCGTGGTACGAATATCCGCTTGATTACGGTTAATGTGTTGCTCTAGTCCTACCTGCCAATTTGCATTCAGCTTGTAGCGCCAGGCAATCGTCAAACCTTGGCCACTACTGTTGTTCATATCTTCTGGAATAATGTCGTCTTCTTTTACTTTGAAATCGTCGTAACGCACGCTGAGACGATGTGCCCCCCGTTTATGGCTAATCATCATGTACCAAGCATCAAAATCAATATACACAAATCGCTGCCCCATATGGCTACTACCCGACAACCACTGAGAAATGAAGCGGGTCGTCGGGGTAACATCATGAGAAAAGGCCACAGAATGAAACTTCGTGCGCCAGGCGTATAATCGTTGATGATTGACCACAGTTGGCTTGGCTTGATTATCATAAAAATAGTAACGTAGTTGTGTGCGTTTGTAATAACTCAGGTGAGCGCCTAAGTAAAAGCCAACGCGGCTGTCTAACTCATGAAAAGGCTCTACATAAGAGGGGTGAAAAATACCGTTTGGGTCAATAACAGATGGGTAATCAGCAAAAACGATTTTATCATTATGTAAGCTTTGTCGGTCATGCATCGCAAAGCCACGCCAACTTAACAGCGTACCAAGGGTGTCATTTCCTTTGAATGCGCCTGCGGTGATTTCCCACGAAAAAGGGCTTCGTCGATTACGCCCTGCGCTAAATAGAGTTCCTTCTAAACCCACTATTCTAAGTTCTTCACCAAACCAACTGTTGACCGCAGATTGGGTATAGGTGTATGGCGATAACCAACCTAAATCAACATTTTCTAACGACAAACGGGGGTAAAAAAAACCAGCGCGCCCTTTAAAACGAACCTGACTATTTGACAGAGGCTTATATTGAATAGCAGCTTGGGTAATCCCTATATGTTGCTCCCCTAACTGATAAATATTGGCCGTCACATCATATGAAAAAGCAGAAGAAAGTTTGTCGGTTATTCTAAGTACGCCCTGTTGCAAATTAACGCTATCATCCTGATAGGCAACAATACCTGTTCCTTTGTCAAGCCAGGGCTTTTGATCATCTGCCTTGACCATATTGACCTGAACCAAGCCGCTGATTTGTTGTGCCGTTGAAGGCAGCACGACAACTATTAAGAATAAAAATGCAATTAACCCATTGTACAAAATCAATCGCGCCACTAAGTTAAACCATTACGTATGAAGTTTTGATACCAAGCGATCAGTTCATCAGCTCGCAGCGCCTTTGTCATATAGTAACCTTGCGCCTTGGTACATCCTATCTCGGTCAAAAATTCCAAAGTGGCAAGATCTTCAACGCCTTCGGCAACCGTGGTAAGCCCTAAATTTTGCGCCAAACTCACTAAGGTTTTCACCATCACCCGGTCGTCTTGGTTTGTAGCCAAATCAAGTACAAATGCCTTATCAATTTTTAGTTCATCAACTGGCATTTTTTTCAACTGAGCCATTGATGAGTATCCGGTTCCGAAGTCATCTATTGATAAAGTAATGCCCATATTACGCAGTAAATTTAGTGCTTTTAGGGCGTTATGGGGATCGCTCATAACGGCGCTTTCCGTTACTTCCATGGTGAGTGCACTAGGAGGTAGATCAAACTCCACCAGCAATGACGCTATGCTATCTGGTAGGGATAAATCAACCAAATCAATCGCTGATATGTTTACCGCTACGGTAAAATACACATCTTGCTCTCGCCATTTTTTAAGCTGCGCGCACGCTGTTCTCAAGGCCCATTGGGTAACATGTCGAATTGAACCTGTTTGCTCAGCCAGTGGAATAAAGTCGTCAGGGGGAACAAAACCATGCTCAGGGTGAAACCAGCGTATTAAGCACTCTAATGTTTCAACCTTATGGCTGTGAATTGTTAACTTAGGCTGATAATGCAGCTCTAGCTGCCCCTCAGCTAATGCACTTTTTAGTTCAGACATTAGACTGAGGCGTACCACAGAATGTTTGTTTAAGGCGTCATTATAGACAGCAAACGGGTTATGCTGATCTTTACAACTGTACATAGCAATATCAGCGCACTGCATCAAGCCCTGCAACGATTGCGCATGCTGTGGGTATAAAGCGATACCAACGGAACAATCAACGTCCAACACCACGTTTTCAATTTTAAAAGGCTGCTCGAACACTTTGATTAACTGTTCTGCTGCTTCTTCGGGACTGCTATGCGCCGCTTGATGACTCACTAGTGCATACTCGTCTCCGCCCAAGCGGGCACAAAATCCGTTTTTCGTAGCATAGCCACTCAAACGCCGTGCAATTGTGATCAATAAATCATCACCCAGGTCATGGCCGAGGGTATCATTTATATCTTTAAATCGATCTACGTCTAACGTCAGCACCGTTAGCTGACATTCGGGCTGTTGCTTAAGCATATTCCTTATATGATTGGAAAACTGTATCCGGTTAGGAATATTGGTTAGCTCATCAAAGTAAGCAAGATGATGAATTTGTTCTTCACGATCGCGGATACCCTGCTGCATCTCATCAAAGGCACTGGATAAGCTTTCTACTTCCAAGGTATTAGCACTAGGAAAGGTTTCAACGAACTCGCCTGCACGCATTCTGCGCGCCGCTCTAATTAACTGATGCAGCGGTTTGGTAATTTCTCTGGATAATAACGTCGCTCCTAACAAGCCTAACGTCGCCGCTGATAACAAAATAATAAACAACTGGCCAATTAAACTCTCACTGGAAAGATACGCATCATCTTCACCAGTCGATAGCACTATGTATACCGGATCTTCTCCCCAAGAGCCTAGCTCAATCGTACTGTAAATCGTATTTTTAGACGACAAAGAAACACGATGTAGTCCAGTAGACGCTTCGATTCTACTCAGCATAAGGTCGTTAACAAACGGCGTTTCGGGGGTTGCGCCTAACAGCACATTTTTTTCAAGACTCAGCAAAGAGATTTGCATATTGGTTAGCTCTACCAAATTCTGCGTGAATAAAGTCTCTGCATTTATTCCCATCACCACCCAAGCATTAATTTGCGTCGAATTTTCGACAAACCGAACAGGGGTTGCGCGTATAAGATAGAATTGATTGTTGAATGAAAACCAATGAAGCTCAGGCGTGGCAAAAGAAGGCACAATTTGGCTGCTATTCTCTAGCGGCTCAGACGAGCTAGCCAGGGGTGAAAAATCACGCCCTAAGACCCAAAAAATATCCGCATCTAATCGGTTTTGGTAGTTAGACATAGCTGATTTCAAGGATTGTGAGTCATTACCAGCAGTAGCAATCAATTGTTTAATACTAAAATCTTTAGCCAGAGTAATCATGCCATTATCCAGTGCGCTCGCTCGCCCTTCAAAATTATCTCTAACCACACTGGCTGAAGTTTGAATATGACTAAGCAATTGCGCACTAGAATGCTTGTACGTCGCTCGCTGAACAAAAAATAGCGTTACCAAAACAATAATGGTCAGTAACAGTAAGAAGATGAACGACATCCTCATCTGTAGGGATGTCTTGAAAAACGTTCGTGTATTACTCATATTCGCCGAATTCATCACTGTTATTTTCGTACGCATTCACATCAGGTAACAGTGCAGAAGGCACCTGCATTGTCTCGTGAGAATCTCCTTGAACAGGCATAGTCTTTTGAAAAGATTCGGGCGTGTCGCTAATGCGTGGATGCCAAGCTTTAATGATATATTCGCCATCAGGTACTTGCATACTGACAGAGCCTTGCTGATCCGTTTTAGCAAAATAAGGGGTATCAACTACATAAATATAGCCCAACATCCAATCATGGACGTTACAGCCCATTTCCACGACACCTAGCTTATCGAATAGAAGCGGGTTAGCGCGCAACCCCTTGTAAAGCTCTAATTCGAACGCCTTGGCAGAGGAAAATGAATAAACGTGGTGCTGAATAGAATCTGAGTTTGGAAAGCTTACTTGGGTATTTTTCTGAACGGCAAGAATGTGCGGAGCAAACTGGGTATTGACTTGGTCCATAATTGCCATGCTATTGCTGGGCGCTGCCGGAGTATCTTTGCCTAGAAGATAAACCACCACATTAGACATGGGCACCTGCTGATTGTCGGTAACGACAATATTAATGTTACTGCTATGGCTAGCGGTACTTACCAATAACAAGCTCAAGACGAATCTAATCACTGCTACCTCAATTTTTTTAACAAATACTAACTGATTTTTAGCCAATGTATTAAAAATGTCTTGTTTACAACATAGATAATATAAAAAAACGTCGAAACTCATTCGCTTAATTGACGTTATGCAGCTTATTCTTCTCCTTGTAAGCTGGCTAAGACACGCTTCGCCTCATCAGATTGAGGCGGGTGACCGTACTCGATAATATCTTCTAATAGCTCTGTGGCAGACTCGGTCTCTCCAATTTCTATATAAGCATGAGCTAAATCCAGTTTAGCACCAAACCCATCGTCGCCATCCACATCAACATGGTCCGAATCTTCCTTAGCGGTAGAAAATTCGCCCATAATCGACTCTAAATCAAGTGCTTTTTCGGGTAAGGGATCTGCCGTGATGCTATCATTTAGCAAATCATCAACGTCGACAAAGTCGCGTTCCGCGTCATCTGGCGCTTCCTCTTCAAGTAAAGTGGCGATATCCACTGCACTATCAATATTTTGACCAGCTTGGTTAATGTTGCTTGGAGCTTGCTCTTCAACTGAAGCAGACTCAAGGGAGTCGCTCAAGTCATCATCCAGACTTTGCAACATGTCATCAAACGAAGCTGACTCAAGTTCTTCTATAGAATCTGTTTCATCTTCGTCGACTTCATTTAACCAATCTTCGAGTTCCGGAAATTCATCTAATTCATCGTTTTCTTGGGCCTGTGAAGGAGGTAACCTATGATCTGTTGATGCTTCGTCGTCGTTACTCTGCTCATCATCTAAAACAAAATTCTGTAGCGCAGATTCTAGTTCATCGTCATCAAAATCTGCCAAAGCATCAATGTCGCCTAGCTCAGTATCAGTTAATGGCTCTTCAACAGGTTTCGCAGAAGGCGTATTTGATTCGAATTCGTCAGTATCAAAATCAGCTAGCGCTTGCTCTAACGCGTCTTCCTCACTAGCCTCCCCATTTTCACCTGGTTCACTTGCCTCTGGAACAAACTCAAGTTCATCGAGTGAATCTTGCTCAGTCGTGGTTTCTTGCTCGTCGCTATGAATACCAGTAGGGTCAACCTCAGCAGGTTGTGATGTAAGATCTGTTTCGTCTTGCGTTGGGGAGGATGTGGCAGTATCTGGTTCTGCTAATGCTGCATCTTCTTTTGCTGAGGGCTCTTGTTCTGCTGAGGGCTCTTCTTCTGCTGAGGGCTCTTTATCCGCTGAAGGCTCTTCATCCGCCGCGGGCTCTTTATCCGCTGCGGGCGCTATGTCAGCTTCTGATACATCCTCTGTCTCTAACGCGTCGTCGAGTTCCATTGCGCTATCGTTTTCGTCTTCTTGGGATTCATCGGCTTGTTCTGATAGAGATTCATGGTTTTCATGTGTCTCATCATCAGCTTGTTCTGATAGAAGCGCTTCATCCGCCATGGGCGTTTCATCTGCCGCGGGCGCTAGATCAGCTTCTGGTACATCCTCTGTCTCTAACGCGTCGTCGAGTTCTAGTGCACTATCGTTTTCGTCTTCTTCGGATTCATCGGCTTGCTCTGATAGAGGCGCTTTATCCGCTGAAGGCTCTTTATCCGCTGAAGGCGCTTTATCCGCCGCGGGCGCTACATCAGCTTCTGGTAAACCCTCTGTCTCTAACGCGTCGTCGAGTTCTAGTGCACTATCGTTTTCATCTTCTTCGGATTCATTGACCTGGTCGGATAGCGGTTGTTGATTTTCTAACGGCGCGTCAGGCTGCTCAGATAAAGGTGCGAGTGCGTCCAAATTAGACTCGTCAGGTTCAGAATTTGAGCTTTCTGCATCAGCGTCAGCAAAAATGTCACCTAAATCTTCGGTAATTTTATCTAATTGCTGAATATCGCGCTGTGGGGTGCCTGTAAACTCAGGCTCTGCTTCCTCTTCCCCTTCTGGCAGCATATCCTGCATCATTTCAACTTGTTCAAGCTCGTCAATCAGATTACTAGTAATGTTATCTAGCTCTTCACTTTGCGATGCAATCTCTTTATCAAGCTGCTCTAACATATCCTCGTTAATGGGATCATCTGCATTTACTTCTGACGATTCAGGAAGCTCAGGTTTAGGCTCAACCAGTAAATCATCAATATTAATTTCCGGCTGTTCATCAGCATCTTCAACAGGAGAAATATCGTTAATATCGCTTTGAACATCTTGAGCTGAGTCTGCTGGAGTGTCCACTTCACTTTCAGCATCATCTATTTCAGAAGCAAGCTCGTCTTCAAGGGCTTCTTCTGGCCCTTCATCTATCATTACTTCACTATCAGCGCCTAATTCATCCAGCGCATCTAAATCGTCTACATCTAACCCCAAAGACGCATCTTGCTCATCGGGAACAGACTCTTCTTTATCAGTACTTTCTGCTACATCCAGTTCGATTTCGTCAACTTGACTGTCGTCGCTATTATCCTGTTCTTCATCGTCTGACAAACTGATGTTATCCATCTCATCATCAATTTCAGCCAACAAGTCATCTTCGTCTTCAAATAAGTTGTCAAGATCGTCTTGATCAAGCTCATCGCTTCCAGCTTCAAAGTCTTCTGTTGGATTGAGTTCACTATCTGGCACCAACATATCATCGCCAAGATCATCAAACTCTTCTTTGTCATGTAGACCATCCTTCTCGTCAAATGACTCTTTTAACTCCTCGGCTAATACGTCATCTCCAACGCTCTGGTCGCCAAACAAGTTTTCGTCATCTAACTCTGAGCTTAATTCTTCGCTTAAGGCATCAGATAAATCGTCCATTTCACTGGCTACATAGGTATCAGCGGGCTCGTCTTTCGTTGCCAGTAAATCTAGATCCATCTCTTGTGGCTTTTTACGCTTTATTAACCAGTAAGCAAAACCACCTAAGATGAAAAGAGACACTAAGATTGAAGTAATAATTAGGGTGAGTGGCTTCATCAACCAATCGGTAAATCCACCTTTTTGCTGTTCGGCTAACGCCTTTGCCTCGGCGTCTCGAGATTTAGCCAGTAGCTCATCAATGCTTTTACCCATCTGCACTATTTGCTCATCTCTCAGTGCTTCTTGACTGCGTATTTCAGCTAAGTCTTTATTTACCGAGTCTAGGCTTTCGAACACTCGTTGATTTTCATTAAGAATACTTTGAACACTGAGAATCGACTCGGCAAACTGTTGCCGGATTTGCTGGAATTGACGATTTTGTTCCTCATCAATGGCCCCTAAGCGTTTTTCAATGATATCTTTTGTTTCATCTAGGTCGTCCTTGCTGGCCAAAGTCTTATTGGCGTTAACTCCCGCACTGCTGCTAGCGTCTTCACCGCCTAAATTGAGCAATTGATTATCATAACGGACCTTCGCAATCGCCTGGGCTTCATTCACTCTGCTCACATACCCAGAAGCGGGTAGGCGCAAGATAGCGCCGTCTCGCATCAGATTTATATTATCGCGTTCAAAAGCGTCTGGGTTTAGCTCATACGTGGCGAGCATCACCTGATATATGGAATGACTAGTGTTTTGTCTTGCTTCGCTGGCGATGCGCCAAAGTGTGTCAGAAGAGGTTATCGGGCCATAGGTTTGGCCAGAGAAATCCGAATCGCTATTTTTAGGCCCTTTAATACGGATTTGTTGAAAATCGGCTGCTTCAAGACCGATAGCAAAAGTTAGTGTGAGGCTCGCTACAAATAAAAGGGCTAGCGTTCGCAAATTCATTGATCCTTTATGCCTCAAAATTAGGGTAAATAACCCGCCATCAGGGGTATTTACAAAATCATTTATTCTTATTGATACGCGCACTTGCATATTACAACAAATGAGAGCAAAAAATATTCCACAAGTACATATATCAAGTGGATAACGTCTTCATATCTTACTATAAACCAGAAGGTTAAGATGATCTAGAATGGCATTTTAGTGACGTTTTTCCCTTGTTTCACAAAGGGCATGTATCCTAAATTTTTCTTGATTTACGCTAAGACTATAAAAGGCTATCGGCACTTCCAATTAAAATATGAATATATAAGTGACTAAACTAAAAGTGAATATTCAAAGTGGCTTGCTTTAAAAACAATTAACCCACGGGCATAAAATACGCACCGTGGGTTAATTTTATTATGTTCGTTGATTACATGTAATCGCGGATCAGTACCTCAGCAATCTGAATGCTGTTGGTAGCAGCGCCTTTGCGCACATTATCAGAAACAACCCACATGTTTAATCCATTAGGGTGACTGATATCATTACGTACACGGCCAACAAAAACATCATCATTGCCGCTTGCATCACCTACTTGAGTAGGAAAGTCCGCAGGGTCTGCTTTTAAAACAATACCAGGGGCTTGCGCTAACAGATTTTTCGCATCTTGCGCATCTATGGGCGTACGAGTTTCGATATGAATAGCTTCACCGTGACCATAAAATACGGGCACTCTTACTGCGGTGGCGTTAACACGGATGCTTTCGTCACCTAAAATTTTCTGAGTTTCCCACACCATTTTCATTTCTTCTTTGGTGTAATCATTGTCTAAAAACACATCAATTTGAGGGATAACGTTAAACGCAATTTGACGACTAAAGGCTTCAGGTTTTGCTTCCTGACCGTTCAATAAGGCAGCAGTTTGTTTTGCTAACTCATCCATAGACTCTTTGCCGCCACCAGAAACAGACTGATAAGTACTAACGTTAATACGATCAATACCTACCGCGTCGTGAATAGGCTTAAGGGCGACCATCATCTGAATCGTTGAGCAATTAGGGTTAGCAATGATGTTGCGATTACGAAAATCGGCTAGCGCGTGGGCGTTAACTTCTGGTACCACTAACGGGATATCAGGTTCGTAACGGTAGTGCGATGTATTATCGATAACAACGCAACCTGCTTCTGCAGCAATCGGGGCGAACTTTTCAGAAACACTGCCACCGGCCGAGAAGAAACCTAATTGTACTAAACTCCAATCAAAGGTATCTGCGTCTAACACAGTTACTTCTTCACCCTTAAACGTCACCGTACCACCAGCAGAACGTGAACTTGCCAATGGGTAAAGTTTGTTGACTGGAAATCCTCTTTGTTCAAGAATTTCAATCATGTGTTGTCCTACTAAACCAGTAGCACCCAACACGGCGACATCAAAAGACCGAGACATGTAGCATAACTCCTAAAAAATGTTTATTTGTTTAAGTAACTTATTTACGGTTGAATCCGAGTGCGTAGATTGCCTCTGATCCAGGATAATTTCCAGTATTTACGCTAAGTGCAGCGAATTCTCTTCGAATAGAATAGTTTTTTCGGATATATCTAAACTGATCTGGTTGCGCAATGGTGTTTTTAAATTGCGCTGAGTCCATACGGATATCATAAACACTGAGCACCAACGCACTGAGTAGCGCTTGCCCTTCAAGGGTTTCATCAAGGTTAATACAGTTCGGCTGTGGTGACGGTAAATAGTCACTAAGCTTCTTCGTCGCATCAAACCCAAACTGCTCACAAACTTGCTGATAGAGCATTTCAGTACCACGGGCTTTTCCTTCAACGGTATGCCCAGCAATGTGCGCGGTGGCTAATGCAATATACGGCACAAGCGCTTGGTCGATATCAGGCTCGTTCTCCCAAACATCTAATACGATATTCAGTTTACGGCCTGCTACAAAACTCGCTAATAGCGCTTTGTTATCAATCACTTCACCTCGACAAGCGTTAATCAAAAGCTGGTCTTCCCGCAACTGAGCGATGCGAGACGTGTCAAACATGTGCTCTGTGTTGTACTTACCGCCTTCAATAAGGGGAACATGTAGACTAATAATATCGCACTGCATGATGGTATCCATCGTAACGAAGTCCCTACTGTCACCGGCATCTGCCAATGGGGGATCGCATAAATAATACTGAATACCAAGCGCGGTCAATTTCTCGCTTAAGCGAGTGCCGACATGCCCTGCCCCTACTATACCAACGGTTTTATCGGTTAGCTGCCAATCGAGTTTTTCCGCCATTACAAATAAAGCGCTCAACACATATTCGGCAACCGCAACAGCATTGCATCCCGCTGCAGAATGAACGGCTAAGCCACGACTTTGCAGATAGGCTTTATCTAAATGGTTAGTGCCGGCGGTTGCGGTGCCTACGTATTTGATAGCTTTATTAGCATCAAGAAGCGCTGCATTAACCTTAGTGGTCGAACGTACCAATAGCACATCGGCGTCTGCGACAAGTTCGGCATTGACATCTTTATGAGAAAAAACCTGGCTATCACCTAGCCCTGCAAAAAATTCAGCAGCGTAAGGTAGACTGTCTTCATAATAAATTTTCACCAGATAGGCTCCATGACACGCCAGCGAAATAGCGCTGCGCCCGAATACGCGTTAGGTTCAGGCTTAAAAAAGAGCGCAAGTATGCCACGGCAGGACCAGAAGCTAAATGCCCAGAAAGAATTTTATGCCGTGATTTGACAATGGTCTAATCACTTTCCTCTTGGTCCGTAATTTTACAATCCTGTGGTCTACTATTCGTCTAAGCTCTATTTATCTAAGGGCTATTTATCTAAGGGCTATTTGGATACTGCCTAGTTACTATCTAGTTGCGGGCTAGTTGCTATCTAGCTGCTATCTAAGTGCTCGCTAGCCAAGATGGTTGACGAATGCTAGGTAGAGAGCGGTGACCTCTTTTGGCGCTTCAAGTTGAGGATAATGACCGACTTGCAAGGCATAAGTTTGCGCATGGGGTAATAGGTGTTCAAACTGATTCAACATATGCTGGCCCGATATTGGATCATGCACACCATTAATAAAACACTGGGGCACCGTTGTGTGTTGCATGGCGTTAATCCAGCGAGAGGCCTGAGCTTTACGCTCATCTATATATTTCAATAAATGTGGAAGCACACGTTTTCCCTGTTTCCATTCCAGCAACGCATACAAGATCGCAATGTGCGCAGCGTCAGGCTGGCTATTAGGGCCAAATATTTTAGCAAAACTGCGGTGCAAACTGCTTTGACTCATGAACCTTGCCATAAACGGGCCCAACGGGCTTTTAAGCAGTTTTTGCGTTAACAATGGACGGTGACAATCAGCGAATAATCCGCCATTCAAATAACAGACACTTTGAATACTCAAATTTGAGCGCTTTTCAGCATGGCGAGTCAATAACTCTTGTGCCACTGAATCACCGTAATCATGGGCTAAAATATGGCATCGCTTAATATGCAATTTCGCCAACAGAACTTCGAGAATATCCGCTTGCTCGAGTAAACTGTAATCGTGTTTATTGGGTTTATCTGACAGCCCGAAGCCCAGAAGATCGAGACACACTAAGCGGTATTTTTGGCGTAATACGTGCCATTGATTGTGCCAATCCCAAGCAGCACTGGGGAAACCATGGATCAATAAAACCCACGGCTCGTCATTTTCAACCGCCACTGCATCTTGTGCAGTCCAGTATGCGATTTTGTGTTCACCAATTTGCGCGTAACTGGCACTCGCTTGATACTGCTCAAAATTGGGAAAGCGCTCCATTATTGGTCATAACCAGGATTGGTTCGATCGAGTTGACGTAAAATGCCCGGCCAAGCAAGCGCGCCGCCAGCAGAGCGAGTAACTTGTTGTGCTTGGGCTCGAATGCCCGCCAATATTTGTTCAGGGATGGGTATCAGTTCTTGACCAGACGCTTGTGCTTGTAGTTGTATTTCACACGAGCGCTGCAGTAAAAACATTCCCAAAAATGCATCCGCGATAGAATCAGCGCACGTCAGCAAGCCGTGGTTGCGTAATATCATGAAATTAGTGCTGCCAAGGTCAGCCACCAGACGCTTTTTCTCATCAGGGTTTAACGCAACCCCTTCATACTCATGATACGACATAGAAGACAGCGCAAATAAAGACTGCTGACTTAAAGGTAAAAGCCCTTGTTTCTGGGTCGAGACCGCGATACCGGCCGTTGTGTGCAAATGCATAACACATTGCGCATCTTCGCGTGCTTCATGCACCGCACTGTGGATCACAAAACCTGCCGGATTAATATCATAATCAGACTCCATGACCTTTTCGCCTTGCAAGTTCACTTTAACTAAACTTGAAGCCGTTACTTCGTCAAACATCATACCGTAGGGGTTAATTAAAAAATGATGTTCTGGCCCCGGCACACGGGCTGAGATATGAGTAAAAATCAAATCATCCCAACCATAATGGGCCACCATACGATACGCAGCCGCTAAGTCGACTCTGGCTTTCCACTCTTGCTGACTAACCTGTTGCTTTACTGCTGACATAAATTTGCTTCTTTAGATTGTTAAATTTGTGTCAACAACTTAATCTACAGGTAAGTTACAAACTGTCGCTAATACGACAATTCAAGATAATTCCTATGCATTTAGACACAATTAGACCCATTCTTAGTCAGAGCCCTTGGTTTAAATCACTTCCGCAAGACATTATCGAGCAACTCGTCACGGCAGCGAAATTAAAGCGCCTTGAAACAGGGCAACTTGTTTATCAGAAACATGATTTAGGTGACGGTTTGTACTGCGTAATGTCAGGTAAGGTCCGTTTGAGTAATGTAACCCTTGAAGGCAAAGAGCTAATTTTAACCTGGATGCAACCAGGGAATTGGTTTGGCGAAATATCCTTGTTCGACGGATTGCCCCGTGCTCATGATGCGCATGCTGAAACACCCTGTGAGCTATTGAAAATATCTAGCCATGACTTCAAAGCACTATTGGTAGAACACCCAACACTGTACCCGCATTTCATGCGCCTGCTTTGCCAACGCATTCGCACCACATTTTCGTTTATCGATGAAACCGGAAGCTTATCGTTAAAAGGCAAATTGTGTGGACGAATTCTGTTATTAGCCGAGGGGTTAGAACATCAGGCACCCATCGAAAATGGTACCACCTTACGCATATCCCAAGAATCGCTTGCCTTAATGCTTCACAGCTCTAGACAAACCGTGAATAAATTACTCCAAGAGCTGCAAGCGCAAGATGTTATTCAAGTTCACTATGGCCAAATGACGATTATTGACTACATGAAACTTAAAACCCTGTGTCAAATATAACGTGGCCGTACCTCGCAGCGAAGTGCTGAGGATAAAACCACAGATTCACAAACTAAAAGTTGGCGATAAAACCAAGTCTGATTTATATCTATGTCTAATATGAAAAAGTAAGTTGCCCAGCTAGAGTTAAACCTGTACACATGACCTAGATTGACAAGCGTCAAGTATTCACGAGCAAAGCGGTTCAACTTATAATTAAAAAGCATATATTCTGTCTCTTATACACATC
>OJHK01000897.1_pt1 | contig 15873 bp, 16 predicted proteins | sample 1595161 | NCBI WGS metagenome assembly OJHK01 (sample SAMN05416842, study PRJEB24817) | seawater metagenome | isolation source: Sea water | place: Canada:Atlantic | collected 2013-07 | reverse complement strand
GAGATGTAGAGAGGTCTCGTGGGCTCGGAGATGTGTATAAGAGACAGGCCTTGGATGATGGCGGCGGTATAGGTCATTTCAGCCATATCCAGCGCTCCTATTCAGCAAATACATCGTCGAGTGCGGACTCGAGCGTTGGAAACGGGCTTGCCTCTGCAAACGCAACGGCGGTTCGAATGGATGTTCTAACCTCGGCTTGGATCGCCTCAAGCTCATCATCAGCCAATTGGCCCTGCTGTTCCTGTAAGCGCTTGATCAGCAGATCAATTGGGTCACGCGCCATCCAAGCCGCGATTTCGTCTGCTGGCCGGGCATCCGGTTGGTCCGCACGTTCAGTGTGGCGACGATGGCGGTAGGTTTTCGCTTCAATCAGCGTCGGCCCCTCCCCGGCCCGCGCCCTGGCGACGGCCTGCTGGGCGGCTGCATGCACTGCCTCCACATCATTGCCGTCCACGATGACGCCGGGAATGCCATATCCAGCCGCCCTTGCTGCAACATCCGGCGTGGCGACGCTATCGGATGCGCGCGTGTTTACGGCCCAGAGATTGTTCTCGCAGACGAAGATGACAGGCAGCTTCCAAGTCGCTGCAATATTGATCGATTCATGAAATGGCCCAGCGTTAGATGCCCCATCACCAAAGAATCCAACCGCAACGCCGCCAGCACCATCCATCTGTGCGGCCAGCCCGGCCCCGGTGATGATTGAGATACCGCCCGCCACAATGCCATTCGCACCCAGCATGCCGATGCCAAAATCGGCAATATGCATGGACCCGCCCTTGCCTTTGCAATAGCCGTCCTGGCGGCCATATAGCTCCGCCATCATCCGGTTCAGGTCCGCACCTTTGGCGATACAGTGGCCGTGACCGCGATGGGTTGAGATAATCTGATCGCCATCCCGGAGCGCCTCACACACCCCAACCGCAACCGCTTCCTCACCTATGTAGGCGTGGACAACGCCGTAGATATCGCCGGTCTGAAAGCCTTCGGATGCCTGCTCCTCAAACCGACGAATTGTCAGCATTTGGCGCAACATCCGTCGTTGCTGGTCTGGTGAAAGGTTGGACATGGCTGGCGTCTCCTGAAGCATGATCTATCCTGAATGATAGAAGCCTGCTCCGACGCTGCACAAGGAAGCCAAATCATGGCCGCAACACCAACCGCTCCACCTGAAGCCGCTACACTGACAGTCACGTTCTTCTACTATCGCGACCTAGCCCAAGCGATGGCGTTCTATGAAACTGTGATGGGGTTCACGCTGGCGATCGATCAAGGCTGGTCAAAAATCTACAAGGCTGCAGGCGTAGCCCATATCGGCCTAGTGGATGAAAGCCGTGGCTCCCATCGCGCCGCTGAAACAAAACCCGTCCAATTCGCCATCCGCGTGCCAGATCTAGACGCTTGGCATACTTGGATCAGCACCCAAAACGTCGACGCCCTAACAGCACCACGCACCAACGACCCCCTCGGCATCCGCGCCTTCGTCTTCAACGATCCCGAAGGATATCAGATTGAAGTGCAGTCAGCGTTGCGAGATGGGGCGTAGCGCGACTACTCCACCGTCACGGAGTGATTTGGATTGGTGAAATAGCACAATCCCATCTTCACCCTCTATTTTTTTAATTTTTTTTTACGAGGAGACACCAAACGAACCATAGGGGATTTGTCTATTTTTTCCCCTTCCACGGTCACGGAACTCCAAGGTGAAGTGGTCTTGTCCGTCCACTCAAAATCATCGTCCACCACCTTCAATTTGTAGTGGAAATCTAGGGTGTGACCCCTTTGTATTTTCTTGGTCTTGTCTCTTCCGTAACCGTGTTCACTCTTTACGACAATCTTGTCTAGGACACCCCGCAAGAAATCCCTCTGTTTTGTCTCGTTGGATGTGTCCAGTTCAAGTTTCTCACCATACCTCTCAACCCAGTTGACCCAACTCCGTTCTTGTCCAAGGTCGTCCAGTTCCTTTTCCGTCTTCTCGTATTCTGTTTTCCGTATCGTCAGTTCGTCAGCATATTTTTTGATAATCTTATCAACCAACCCTCTGTCTCTGTTCCCCAGACCAACATCTACCTCTAATTCTGCGATGTTGTTCTCTATCGTTTCCATATCCAGTTGAAGTCGTTCGGTCTTCCGTTCCAATCTCTTTTCCGTTTCTTTGAGGTCTTTCCGTTTACCGAAAACATCATCTAGGACATCCGTCCTAAACTTGGATTTGAGGACATCCGATTTCCCAACGAGTTCCACCACACGGTCTCGGACATACTCGTTTGTCCTATCCATCTGTAAACTCATCTTGTTGAGACAGTCCCTACCATGTCCATCTTTCCAATCGTAATTCTTACTGACGCAATAATACTTTCGGGTGTTCACCGCATATCCAAGAAATGAGGTCGTGTTTTTTTCGTGTGAACCGATGTGTGACCCGCATTCACAAACCAGCAGGTCTTCCAGCAACGAGAAATGGCGTTTGTTGTTACTATGGTTTTTGAGGTTCTTGGTTAGGAGGAGTTGGACACGGTTGAATTGTCCTACTGGTATTATTTTTGGAACCTTGTAGGTGAAGGTCTGTTCTAGTTTCTTTATGTGGATGGTGTGTAACCCTGTATACGACTGATTACGCAACATTTTTTGGAGGGTTCCAAGGTTCCACAACCCAGATTTGGTTCTCGCAGGAGGAACACCCTCCTTATCCAAATGGTCTTTTATCTGTTTGGTGGTCACCCCCTTTTCATAGGCGTCGAAAATCCACCTGACCCATTTCGCACTAGGTCGGTCAATCTTCCATAATTTATCTTTGTTCGTGTAACCAAATAAGGGGGTTCCACCTAGGTAAACTGGTTTGTCCGTTGAATGTAATTTTAGTCGGTGGAGTTTTCCTCGTTGGAACTTCTCCGTCCTCAATTCGTTGTCGTATTGTTGAAGTCGTGTGATTAGGTCATAGACCATCTTGTCTTGGATGTTACTGAAATCCACCTTGGTGGGTGTTTCACCCTCGTAGAGCGTGACCTTATGTTTCTCCAAATAATCTCGGCGAAACATCAATCCTTCAATTTGGTCACGGAACATACGACTTCTATCTTGCGTCCATATATTCTTCACCCGTCCCTTTGAGATGTCCTCTTTGAGTTCTTCAAGGACATCCCTGTAACCAATCGTGGAACTCTGGGAACCTTCGTTGCGAAGACGCAAGGTCAGTCCTAGTTTCTCTGCGATAGACAACCCTAGATGTTCTTGGACTTCTAAACTGTGTCCATCCGTTTTTTGTTGGGTCGTGGAAACCCTGATGTAGCAATCAAGGTAATCGGTGTGCGTTATTTCACTATTCATAATACTAACCCTACACGGCATAAACCGTGATTACCAAGGCATTTGGGCGAGCGTGGTGAAATACCAACACTCAAATCATTCCATATAGACAAATCCACCCACGATTTTTACCTACTGACCCATCGCACCACCCAACATCGTAATGCGTCTGTGCGACCCTCTGTGGTCGTTTAGCAGGGTATTCAGCGGTGGGAGCAGGGGGAGAAGGAACCTCACCGGATTAGGGTGAGGTTCTATTCGGGTCAGGGTTGGGTTTTATGGGTTAGGCAACCACCTTCATAAACAAAGGTTCTTTTCGGTATTCCTCAAACAACATTTTACTAACCGCAACACAACCCAGTTCATCTTTTTCGTCGCAGAAGTGTTGGTAGAATAACTCACACGCAAGAACTGCGTTGGATATATTTTTGGTTTTTGTAAATCTACTAACTGGAAAACTCCAACTTACATCATATTTACAACTTCGGTCGGATTTATAGTTATAGAGGGAGATTGTGGAAACCTTATTACCCCCATAACTATCGTATGAATGGGATGGGATTACTATGCAATAACCATCCATCAAGTCATTGTAATATGAAAAAATCGGTATGGATGTAGATTTTTCAACTAAATCATACCCTTCATAGTCATACAAGCAATCATCATTATTCAATTCCTTGATAGTGTATTTGTCAAACTGCGACATACACCTAATGATACTGTCGCAAGTGTCCTTGACGATTAACTTATCAAGGTGGGTCATCTCGGTGGGCGGCGTATTCATCTCACCCGTCGTTGTCGTATCAGTCATAAGTCATTTTCCTTTGTTTTGACTTTCTTATAACGCAGGAAAAGAACTCATTTCTCACTCCTCATTACTTTTATACAATACCATAAAAACCCCAGATAGTCAAGGTTTTTCCGGTTTTACAGCAACCATTACTGGTCCTTATATAACCCATTAGACGCAACCAATACTGAGTGTTATATTGGTCTAATGAAGACAAGTCGGTGGAAGAGATACGATGAGAAGAGTGGTCTGTGGATTTCCAGCAGAAAACTCATCTATGTCTATTGGTTCAAGTTCCTTCAACACGCAGAGAACCACCCCGATAAAGAGGTGGATTGGTCTTTGTATGAAGATTGGGGTGGTAGAGATGTAATCTGCGACCCCGACACCAAGTTTGATGTGTGGTGGAGGCAGAACTGGAAGACCCTTTTTGGATATAAGATTGGTGAGGAGGATAAAATCCTCTACCCACTCTCCAAAAGACCATCAGGGGAAACCATCAGACCGAAGGCACACGGCATCAGGTATGCGTTGATGGTCTATGAACTGAAACACACCCCTCTCCTTGATGGGGATGACCTTACCGATATGGAAAATGTGGGTGATGGGAAGGTTGGAGATGCGTGGGAAATCGCAAAATGGATTGCGAAACGGGAGTTTCCAAAACGCAGAAATAAGTCCAGCACAGACCCTTCATATGACCCAGAGGATTGGGTCTTCAATATTGCGAGAAGGTCTATTGCGAAGAAGTTGAGGAAGGAAGACCCAGAGGAGTTCCATAAGCAGAAGAGAAACCTACAATCCCGTGTGGGTAGGTATATGCGAACAGCAGAGCAGCACTTGGATAGTGTGTGTAAGGGTCAGTTCCCGTAAAAAATATGCGGGGATTTTTTTATAGGGAAGTGCGAGCAAAACCCTTCCAGTTCTGCGTAGGGGGCGGTTTTTCACGCAGGGAACCTATTGCAGTTGTAGGTTACGATTTTCTTGTGAGTTCTGGTTGGGGGGTCTAATATACCTGTAAAAACACCCTAAACACTATGCGAATGATGCAACAATCCTATGGAGGCACCTATGACGAACCGAACCATCAAGCACGAAGTCAAACTGCAAAAATCCGTAATCTTCATTCTTGCCATTCTTGCAGTTGGTGTATTTGCGAATGCATTTGCACCTGTGTTTTCTGTGAAGGCAGTATCTGCAGCGGACGGTGAATTCTTTAATCCTATCCATATAGTATGCAACAGCGGTTGCAACTAATCACAAGACATTAGAACAGGGTGGATGCATACCATTCACCCTTTTTGATTATCACCACCCGGCAGCACTTTGCAGGGTAGTCTGTGTTTTTCTCTGCTGAACGAGTTGGTGCACGTAATCATCCCGCACTTTCCTTGCACCTTCTTGGAGCAGGGAGTTGTTGGAACGATTTTCTTGTGAGTTCTGCGTAGGGATCAATCCTCCTCAAACGCAAAGTAGTCAGCATATCCCTCCATTTCCCAACTGGTTCCTTTCGGTAATCCCAACTTTTCATCTATCGTTTTTAGGTCGGCAAAGGTTCCCGCATCCCCAAGTTTGGAAATCTCCTCATTCACCAGTTTTGCGGTTGCGTCATATCCCTCCGTCATATCGGTCGTTCCTATTTTGGGGTTTGGTGGTGTCTCGTTGGATTACACCCACCAGAGACATTTGATTGAGACAGAATAAGTGTCTCAATAGCGTTTATACTTGATATATGAGACACAATCAAGTACGGTCTAAATCTAAATGAGACACTTTGGGAGTTAGACCGATGAAATATGGATACGCACGGGTCAGTTCGTCAGGGCAAGACCTAACCATCCAAGTGGAAGCACTCACCAAAGCAGGATGCGAAACCATACGACAGGAGAAGGTGTCGGGGACATCGGTTCAAGGACGGGATGAACTCAACACCCTGTTGGAGTTCCTGCGAGATGGAGATGAACTGGTGGTTACACGGGTGGATAGGTTAGCAAGGTCTATCCGTGACCTCCAAAACATCGTCTATGACCTTGATAAACGGGGTGTGACCCTCTCGGCGACAGAGCAACCCATAGACACCAGAACAAGTGCCGGGAAATGTTTCTTGGATATGTTGGGGGTCTTTGGTGAGTTTGAGACGAACCTTCGCAAAGAGAGACAGATGGAAGGCATCGCAAAGGCGAAGGAGCGAGGGGTCTATAAGGGTCGCAAACCCTCTGTGGATGTGGTGAGGGTCAAGGAACTGCGTGATAGTGGAATGGGTGCGTCTGCGATTGCGAAGGAAATGGGGATTGGTTGGGCGAGTGTGTATCGGGCACTCGGTCAGGTTTCACTCATCAACACCCATTTTCCATAAAATGTAGGCAATTACAAAAAACGCCGCAGCGCCAACAACAGTAATTCCAGTGAACGGTGCGAGGATTAAGCAAATAAAACCGAGCAAAAGAAAGAAGCCAACCATTTGATTCCGATCTCCGATGTATTTTTCGATGACGAGAGTAATTTTTTATTTTTCTCTATTTATAGGGAAATTCTAATCCTACACAGAATAATCAGGATGGGTAGAGAGAATAGGGTGTGGGTGGGTCAATGCTGGATGTTCGGTCGTTGGCACGGCATTCTTCGCTCCAAGACATACTCGCACTTCCAAGAAGCAGGGCAACGGCGAGGCAGATGGTGGCGGTCAGGTTTTTCATATGAAAAGTCTGGCAGAAAACGGGAATGGAGCAAATACCCTTGTGGGAGCGCTATGGGCATCTCGTATCGTCGGCGGGTCAATGCTGGAGGTCAGCGACTAAAGTGCGTCTGCGATTGCAAATGAACTGGGAATAGGAAGGGCGAGTGTGTATCGGGCACTTGGTTCGTAGGGGTTCTAACTCAACACCCTTTGTATTTCTTACGGACGCATTCACGGGCGAGGTCTTGTGCTTTTTCCAGTTGGGATGGGGTCATCTCTTTCGCAAAAAGGTCTCTGGCTTTAACCCCATCTTCGAACCCAGATGATGCGGCGATGTTGAACCACATATGGGCATAGACAATGTCCTGTGGAGTACCTCGTCCTGTGTTGTACATTACACCCACATTGTACTGGGAGCGCCCAGCCCCCTGTTCGGCAGCAAGTATGTACCACTTCAAAGCCGTCTTATAATCCTGCGGAACACCTTGTCCTCTGTCATACATTACACCCAGATTGTGGAGGGCATTGACATGCCCCTGTTCGGCAGCAAGTTTGAACCACTTCACCACAGTCTTATAATCCTGCGGAACACCTTGTCCTCTGTCATACATTACACCCAGATTATACTGGGCATTGGCATCCCCCTGTTCGGCAAGAGGTGTCCATTCCCGCAGAGCAGTTGCGTAGTCACCACTTTGGGCAGCGGCAAGACCCTTTTGGTAATCTTGGCTCCAAGATACTCCCGCACTTCCAAGAGACACGGGTACACATCCCTTGTATCTCTTACGGATACATTCACGGGCAAGTTTTTTTGCGGTAGAGATGTTGGCGGGGGTCATTTTCTCCTCAACAAAATCTCTCAACTCCGCACCCGTCGTGATTCCATTAGTGGCAGCAATATTTGCCCACATATGGGCATAGACATAATCTTTCAGTACTCCCTCACCGAAGGCATAGCTCTTACCCAGTTTTTTCTGGGCATAGGCTTGCCCCTGTTCGGCAGCAAGTTTCCACCATTTCACCGCAGTCTTATCGTTCTGGGAAACACCTATTCCGCCTTCGTACATCGAACCCAGAAAGTACTGGGCATTGGCATCACCCTTTTCGGCAAGAGGTTTCCATTCCCGCAAAGCAGTTGCGTGGTCACCACTTTGGGCAGCGGCAAGACCCTTTTGGAAGTCACCACTCGAAGACATCTTCGTACCTCCACATCCCGCAAGAAGCACAGCAATCGTCAGGCAGATGGTGGTGGTCAGATTTCTCATACGGAAAGTCTCGCAGAAAGTGGGAATGAAGCAAATACCCTTGTGGGAGCGCCACGACCATCGTTGTATGAACAATAGAACTATAGGTCAGACGCTATGAAGAAGGTGGTGGGATAATCGCTGATGAAGGTTTCTGTTGATGAGATAAAACCGCATCCACTCAACGAAAAAATCTATGCGTCATCTAACATTGACGACCTGGTAGCATCCATCAAAGAGCAAGGCTTGCTTGCTCCGTTGGTGATAAATCAAAACAACCTGTGCATATCCGGGCATCGACGCTTGGAAGCCATCCTGCGCTTGGGATGGGACGAGGTAGAGGTCACACGGGTCACCACGACAGACGATGAAGCGAAACTGCTGCTGGTTCATGCAAACAAGCAACGGGTCAAAACCTATGCTGATGTTCTCAACGAATATGAAATTCTATCAAAGGCAGCAGCCATTGGACGAGGCAGGAGAACCGACATTGAGCGAACTTACGACCAATCGGTCGTAAGTGACCCTCCCAGCCAGAAACGCAATCCTACCGCCCGAGATGTTGTAGCGGAGCAAGTCGGGGTCTCATCAACCCAGTTGAGCCGACTGCTCTACATCCAAAAGAGCAAACCTGAATATATCAAACGCATAGACGCTGGTGAAATCACCATCAGCAGGGCGTTTGATACGCTCCAAAATGGAGGAAAATACACTTTCGCTCACGGCGAAAATCGTAATCTAAACGACTTCTACAACACTCCTTACAGCTTGACAGAGCATCTGCTTCGGGTAGAGCAGTTTGATAAGCAACTATCGGTATGCGAGCCAGCAACAGGCAACGACGGCATCACAAGGGTGCTACAAAAACATTGGAACCCAAGTCGCATAACTGCCTATGACCGAGAAAGAGATTTCTTCACGGATACTGATGATTACGACTACATCATAACAAATCCGCCATTTTCACAGGCGATAGAGTTTATCCATCACGCACAGAAACGAGCAAAGACGAAGTTTTGTCTCCTGTTGCCGCTCAATTATCTCCATGGAAAACAGCGACACGAACAGGTCTATAAAGACAATCCATATGGTTTATCAAAGGTTTATGTCTTCACCCGCTCTCTGTTGATGAGCGATGAGCCTTTGAGAGAAGACGGCAAAACGAAATCAGGTATGCTGGTATTTGCCTGGTATGTTTTTGAGAAGGGCTATTCTGGCGCTCCCCATCTTGGTTGGATCGACAACGGCGCTGACCTCTTCTAGGAAAATTGATGAAGGTTTATTGAGGTTCCACAGAACAGGAAGGTTTGGTTATGAAGACAGACACATACACAAAGGTTGTATTGACCGGCATAGCAATATGTCTGGGGGTCATCGCATTTGACTATAAACCGACCATCAACGCACAGGCATCTTCATCAAATGGTGGTGTGATGCTTATAGCAGGTGAAGGAGTTAGAGGTGTCTATCACCTCAAAGATGGGAAAATACGACTTTGTAATGGTGTGTTGGTGACCTCACATGAATGTTCCGAATGGAAATAGTTATGTAAGCGCCCGTGAAGCGATGACCTGCCAGCAAACGCTCGTATCATCGCTTGCCCCCCTGAATGCAGCCTGTCGGCGCTCGTAGCGCTTTGGAGCGGGTCTTCCCCTCAACTGAACCCGATGTGACTGACGAGGATGAGAAGGCGTTAGCCCCTATCGTCGTGAAGCAAATCCACGAACTGCGGTCGAAAGTTATGACCCAGACAGTAAACTCAAACAAGGTTGGGGTTTTACAGGCGAAGGTCAGCTCAATTTTGAAGACACCAGTGCAAATGTGACCCTGCTGCCTTAGGCAGCAGGGCTGTTTCACAGGTTATCTGGGACACCCTGATGTTTGGATAATCGAAGGAACCAACTCTACAAGGTATTGCCGCTATATGTGCGAACCTTCTCGCTGAATTGCAATCCAAAAGTGTATTTTGTCATTAATTTTGACCGGTACAACCCGCCAGTACATGATGAATGGTGTGCCATCTTTCTTGTAATTTATTGCTTTACCCTCAAATTCTCCGCCAGATTTCAAGGCACTAGAAAGACGGGCAATCACTTTCTCATCAGTCCCGTTTCCTTGCAGAATCCTTGGGGTCTTCCCTATAACTTCCGTACGGTCAAAACCCGTAAGGGTTTCGAATGCTGGGTTTGCGTAGACAATATCGCCATTTTCTGTGTCATCCGTAATTAAGATCGAGTCAAAACTGTTTTCCGCTAGAGTTTTTAATACAGCTAACCCATCTCCATTTGATTTAATCAAATGATCAATTGCATTATTCATATTTGCCTCGTGTGGTTAGTTTCTATTTTGAATATTTTGGTAGGGATAGCCCCCGTCAAAACTCTAAATGATTACGTAGGGAAGACGTCACTAGATCATTCTGGGTAAAAATATTCCTCAAAATCCAACTTCAAGAGACCTCTGCATAACTCCATATTGGCGGATTTCATCATATTTTTCACAATGAAATCAATGGTGAATTCCCAGATTTTTGCCAGAATGAGGGTTATGCAGAGGTTTCTAATTATCAGAGTGTTAGGATAAAAATCGCTCAAAATGCTCTGTAAGCGCCCGTGGAGTGGTGACCTGCCAGCAAACGCTCATATCCTCGCTTGGTAGCACTGAATGCAGCCTGTCGGCGCTTATAGATTTCTCACAGCGTCAGTTCATCAACGAAGTCTAATGTGTCCGTGTCGTCATAGTGAGATTGTATCATCGCCACGCTTGTTCGTGCATTTTTCGCCAGCGAGTGAATAGACAGATTTTTCCCATAGCGCAGACGAAAAGTTATGTAAGTGTGCCGTAGGCAATAGATGACGAACTTGTTGCCATACCTATCCTTATCAACACCTGCCTCTGTTATGACAGCATCAAAACCCGCTCGAAAATCCCCAATCACATTGCCTTTGTCGTTGCAGAATATGAACTTCTCATCTCCCACATCTTCACCGATTGAAATGAGATACTCCTGCCAGCGTTCTATTGCTCTCCAAGCAGTGTATCTACCGACAACCCTTGAAGACCGTGAAGCCCCCTTTGAGACCTTTGAGAGAGTGTTATCCACTGATACGACGCAGACTTTATCGCCAGACTTGTTTTGAGTGCCCGTTACATCTTTCCAGCGTAGATGCCTTACCTCACCGACACGAAGTCCAGTGTTCGTCATAAACAAGATATACGCCCGCAGCATATGCCTATGACGAACAATCCGTTTGTCCGCTGCTCCGTTGCTGCTGTGCTTGCCTTTGTTGAGATATTCGTTAGTCCGCATATATCTCGTGAGCGTCCGATACTGCTCTATTGAGAATGCTTCACGGCGATTTTGGATGCGCTCGTGTGTCTTGAAGCGCCACTCGTGCGCTGCGCCTTTGTATAAGCCTCTATGAGCGCACCACCGCAGAAACTGCTTGAAGTAGTTTATCTCACCTTTGAGAGTTGCTGCTGCTACCGTCTCTTTATATTGCGTCCGGTATCTGTTTTTGATGCGCTTTGTGTTCTTCGCATACGCCCGACGAAACTCCTCGTATCCCTCAAAATCCTTGTCAGACACATCATCCAAGTTCTTTTTGCCAATGTATTCTCGCCAATAAATGTCAATGCTCTTGCGTAAGTTCCGCAAAATATTTGCAGTGTATCCACTCTGCCTTTTTGAGACCTTATCTTGATAATCATTAATAAAACTATCTAATGACTGCGCAACAGAAATACTCTTGATGTTTATTCCCTGTTCTTGTCTGTTTTTTACTGAAGAATAAACTTCAATAGCGCTATTTCTTGCTGCATTATAAGAGTCTGTTTTTAGCGAGCAGACTATGCGTTTTTGATTGTTTGCAAGTTCTGTTTTCTGAATCTTGATGCGAGCGTAATAGACTTTTTTACCGCTCATAAACTTGCGAAGCACCAACTCCAAGATGACGCCGCCTCCATCATCCTCTAATAGATTTTCAACTTTTGCCTCTGTGTATTTCATCTTACAAAGCGTATCAGAAAATCTTCTGACTTGCTACACCATTGCTACACCGTTCATTCAAAGTCTATAAACCCTTTGATTATATAGACTTTTTATGCAACATCAGTCTATCCAAAACTGCCATTTTTGTTTTTGTGGAGCGGCCATGGGCTGAGGCTTTCTGAGATTAAGGGCTATCCGGGCTTGTATACATGAGCGCCAGCGTCTGTGACATAACCTGCGGCTAAATCTGCGGCTAAATCATTGGCGTCGCGCGCTTGCGGATTGCCCCATCCGCCGCCGCCGGCTGTGTCGAGGCGCACGCGGTCGCCGCGTTTTAGCTGAACGCCGGAGATTTTGGACGGTAGCTGGGTCATCTCGCCATCCCGCCACATGCGGAATTGGCCAGGCGCGCCGGGTTCGCCGCCGTTTAGGCCGTAGGGTGGATAGCGGAACCGGTCGAAGCTGCCAGCAAGGACGCCGCAGTCGGATTCAAGCTGCCACTCCCGCGCCAAGCCAAGGCCGCCACGCCGTTGGCCTGCACCGCCGCTATCGGGGATCAGGCCGTAATGGGTGAACATCACCGGGAACAGTGCCTCGCACATTTCCATCGGTGAATTGGCCAGATTGTGGAACCCGGCGGAGAATCCGCTGGCACCATCTGCGCTCGGATGCGCACCCCATCCACCGACTTCGATCTCGAAATATACCCGCCGCTCACCGGATGCATCCGGTGCAGAAAGGGCCGCCACATAGGAGACGCCGTAATAGGCTGCCGGAATAAGGTCCGGCACGGCTTCCGCCAAGGCACCCAGAACGGTGGTGACGATGCGATGGCCCGTCGCCATACGATTGGCGACCGGTGCCGGGGATTCAGCGCTGACGATAGCACCAGGCCGGGCGACGATTTCTATTGGACGATACGCACCCGTATTCGCCATGGCCTTGCCGCCTGCGGCCATCAGCAAGGCGCAATAGACGCCGCTTTTGGCCATGTTGAGTGTGCAATTAACGGGGCCGGGCGCTTGGTCGGCTGAACCGGAGAGATCAATCCGTGCCTGCTCGCCATCAATGGTCACTACGGCATGGACCTTGAGGCCAATTGCGTCTTGCCCATCATCATCGACAAAGTCTTCGAAGCTATAGGTCCCGTCTGGGATATCGCTGATGGCGGACCGCATGGCGGCTTCGGACTGATCCAGGATCGCATCCATAGCGACATCAATGGTCGCCGCGTCATAGCGCTTCACCAGCCGCATCACCGCCCGCGCGCCGACATCCAGTGCCGCCAACTGCGCTGCCACATCGCCGCCAATTTTCTCCGGCTCGCGACTGTTGCGGCGGATGGTGGCGAGGATGGCTTCGTTGCGGCGGCCTGCTTCAACCAGCTTCATGGGTGGCAGGCGAAGGCCTTCTTGGAATACTTCCGTAGCACCCGCGAAATAGCTGCCGGGAGCGCCGCCGCCAACATCAATGTGATGCACAACGGTCGCTGAAATCGCGACACGCACACCGTCTGCATAGACCGGCTTGAAGGCCACAAAATCCGGCAAATGTTGACCGCCTGCATAGGGATCATTGGTCAGGATCACATCGCCTTCATGCCATTGGTCCAGCGGAATCCAATGGGCAATGATTTCTTCGAGGCACACCGACATACTGTTCAGATGCACTGGAATGCGCGTTGATTGCGCGACTGCGCGGCCATGGCCATCAAAGATCGCGGTCGAATAATCCAGCGTTTCGCGGACAACGGTAGAGCGCGCTGTTCGCCAGATGGAGATGTTCATTTCCTCAGAAGCAGCGACCAGGGCGTTGCGGATAACTTCGAGGCGGATGGGGTCGATGGTGCGGGATGGTGCGGTCATCAGTTCTTCTCCGCGAGCATATCGCCGGATGGTGTCATCGTGACGGTCCAGCGAGCTGGCACGACCAATGTGGTGAAAGCCTCTTCGATGATGGCAGGGCCGGTTAGGCTGGCCCCAGCGTTAATGTCGCCTCGCTGATAAATGGCGGCCTCGACCCAGGTGTCATCCAGCCATACGCGCCTGCTGCCAGATGGAACCGGTGGGGCGGGATCACCGGATGCAACGGCGGCGTCTGCAAGCTCTGGGTCCGGCATTCGCCCAATGGCGGCGAGGCGGAGGGTTGCGATCTCGACCACATCAGCCTCGTCACTATGGGCGAAGCGGGCGGCGTGTTCGATATGGAAGCGCTGTACAAGATCAGCCAAGGAGGCCGCGGATGGTACGACGTCGCCCCAGGGGATCACCAACTCATAGGCTTGCCCGCGATAGCGCATATCGGCGGAAAGTTCATAGGCCCGTGCATCGGCCTCGACGCCATCACGGATGAGGGCGGATTCAGCTTCAGCCCGTAAATCCGCAGCCATTTTTTGCAGTGCTACGACAGCGTCAGCCTCACCACCTGTATTGGCGCGAAGGCGGCGGGAACGGGCGAGGTCGTGGCGAAGGTCCGCCGCTAGAATACCGCTTGCGGATAGTGTGGAGGCATTTGCTGGCAGGACCATGCGGCGCATATCAAGCGAGTCCGCAATCGCTGCGGCATGGAGGCCCGCAGCGCCGCCAAAGGGTGCAAGCGCGAAGTCTGCTGGGTCAGCGCCTTTCTCAAATAGGGAGAGCCGGATCGCATCACCCATATGGGCATCCGCGACTTCCAGAACGCCCGCCGCCGCTGCTTCAGCGCCAAGACCAAGCGGCGTGCCAACATGCTCGGCGATAGCGTTGCGGGCACCCGCATCATCTAACGGCATGGCACCGCCGAGGAAGGAGGGCGCATCAATCCGGGCGAGCGCGACATTTGCGTCCGTAACGGCAGGTTGGGTGCCGCCACGCTTATAGGAGACCGGCCCTGGCATGGCGCCCGCACTCTCTGGCCCGACGCGGAGGCCGCCTGCTTCAACCCGCACCAGCGATCCACCGCCAGCGCCAATGGTGCGGATTTCGATCATGGGCAAGCGCACTGGCAAGCCGTCGATCTCACCTTCTGGTGTTTGCCCAATAGCGCCGTCGCTGACGACAGAGATATCGGCACTGGTACCGCCCATATCGATGCCAACAAGGTTTTTCAGGCCATGCCGCGCTGCCAATGCCGCCATCGCCATAGCGCCACCTGCCGGGCCAGAGAGCAGCAGTTTCGCAGGCAGTCGCGCGGCCTCAGCCGGTTTCGCCACACCGCCGTTCGACTGCACCAGATAGAGCGGCGCCGTCACGCCGATAGCGGCGAGGCGGCCTTCCACCTGCTCTAGATACCGGGAAACGACGGGCTTTAGCAGGGCGTTGAGAGCCGTCGTTGAAAATCGCTCAAACTCCCGAATTTCGGGGCTGGCTTCATGGGAGGCCGAGACTGCAAGGCCGGGTGCTGCTGCCTCCGCAATTTCGAGCGCGCGGCGTTCATGGTCCGGGTTCGCATAGGCATTCAGGAAGCCGATAGCGAGCGCTTCAACGCCGTCATCCACAAGGCGCTTGGCGAGATTTTTGACCGCGGCTTCATCCAGCGGCGTTTCAACGGCACCGTCATAGCGAACTCGCTCTGCCACACCGAAGCGTTGCTGGCGGGGGATCAAAAGCGCGCGCGGCTCTGCGACGAGGCTGTAGAGTTCCTTCCGCATGTGCCGGCCAATTTCCAGCACATCCTCAAAACCCGCTGTCGTCAGCATCGCTCCCTTGGGTAGCTTCCGTTCCAATACCGCATTTGTGGCGATGGTGGTGCCATGCAGCAAGAGACCGATATCCGCCAGCGTGAAGCCAAATAACTGCCCCGCTTCCTGCAGCCCAGTCGCCAATCCTCGCGATGGATCATCCGGTGTAGAGGGCGCTGTCTCTTATACACATCTGACGCTGCC
>OJHK01000892.1_pt1 | contig 15911 bp, 13 predicted proteins | sample 1595161 | NCBI WGS metagenome assembly OJHK01 (sample SAMN05416842, study PRJEB24817) | seawater metagenome | isolation source: Sea water | place: Canada:Atlantic | collected 2013-07 | reverse complement strand
ACGAGATGTAGAGAGGTCTCGTGGGCTCGGAGATGTGTATAAGAGACAGTTTCATTACTGTTATCTTCAGTAACATATTCTGTTGGTACTTTCCCAAAACGGAAATATTCAAACTGACTGCTTTTATCCGTTTTAGTAGTTAGTTTTCCTGTGGTTTTATCAATTCGAACAGAGACAATATCCACAGGCGGTTGAAATGCTTCAGGTTCAGTTTCTGCAAGAGCAATGCGCATAAAGTCAATCCATGCCGGTTGCGCTGATTTGGCGCCAAACTCCTTACCGGTAGTTTGATTTTTACCTAGGTTATTATTATAAACTGATTGGCCTAGGATATGTCTAGGATCATCAAAACCTATCCATGAGGTGGTGACTATATTTCGGCTAAAGCCAGAAAACCAAGCATCTTTTGCTTCGTTGGTGGTACCGGTTTTACCTGCAATATCACGGCGTTTTAATGTTCTAGCTCGCCAACCAGTGCCTTGCCAGCCATGTTTAGCAGACCAATCTGCTCCCCATATAGCGCTATTAAGTGCTTGAGTGATTAAAAAAGCATTTTGCGGACTGATGATGCGATTCGCTTGTTTAATCTCAATGGCTTGAGCGCTTATAGCTTCTTCCAGTAACTGTTCATCTTCAATTGTTGTGTTGATATCTAAATTCTGATCACTCATTAAGTCAATTTCTTGGTCAGTATCAGCTAATAAACCAGTTTGAATGCACGGGTCACAAGCGATGGCGGGATCTGCTTGATAAATGATTTCGCCCTCACTATTTTCAATACGCTCAATCAGATAAGGTTTGACTAAAAATCCACCATTAGCAAATGCTGCAAATCCTGTAGCGACTTCTAATGGTGTTAAGGAGGCAGAGCCGAGTGCTAAGGTTTCGTTACGTGGTAAATCAACGGTATTAAAGCCAAAGCCAGTTAAGTGTTTTATGGTATTGGTAACACCGATACTTTTTAATAATCGTACTGCAATGACATTTTTTGATTGTGCTAAAGCCAATCTAACTCTTAACAGGCCGACATACGTCTCGGGAGAGTTCCTAGGACGCCAAACAACACCAGAGCTTTTATCCCACTGGTTTATCGGGGCATCATTCACTAGTGAAGCCAAAGTAAACCCATGTTCTAGCGCTGCAGAGTAAATAAAAGGTTTAATATTTGAACCTACTTGGCGTTTAGCTTGGGTAACGCGATTAAATTGACTCTGTTTGAAGCTAAAGCCGCCAACAGCAGCTTTGATCGCTCCATCATCAGGAGATAAAGATACGATGGCAGCACTCGCCGTTGGAAGTTGACCGAGGCGGTAATTATCATCAGTCATTTTACTAACTAATATAACATCACCGTATTTAAGGATGTCTTTAGCTACTTTAGGTGGTTGACCTTGTTTTTGATCGTTGATGTAAGGACGTGCCCAAGCTAAACCTTGCCACTTAATGGTTGCAGTCTCTTGGTTACGTAATTGAATGCTAACTGACTTTTCCTCAACCGCTATGACTATTGCGGGAACAAGCATTTGATAATAAGTAGCAGCTGAAAAAGCCTTAGTTAGCTCTTCTTGTGACAATGGTATTATTGTTTTTTGAGATGTATCCTGGGTTGATATTTGTTGAGGCCTAAGCGAAGTGATAGGACCACGATAGCCATGTCGTTGGTCATAATTTAATAGATTATTTACCAGTGCTTGTTCTGCAGCTGTTTGTAACTTTGCTGTTACTGTGGTGAATACTTTATAGCCTTCAGTATAAGCTTTCTCTTTTCCATAGCGCTTTAGCACTTCATTATGTGCCATTTCAGCAACGTAAGGTGCATTCAACTCAATTTCGGCACCATGTTTTTTCCCCGTAATTGGTGCGTTTTTTGCTGTTTGGTATTGTAAATCTGAGATATAACCACTAACTAACATGCGTTGTAGTACAACTGAGCGTCGAGCTTTAGCACGTTTAGGTGAACGAATAGGATTTAATGTCGATGGAGCTTTAGGCAAACCGGCTAATACGGCAATTTGAGCAAGGTTAAGTTCGTTTATCTCTTTACCGTAATAAACTTGCGCAGCAGCACCAAAGCCAAATGCCCTATGACCTAATTCAATTTTATTAATGTATAACATTAATATTTCATCTTTACTCAGTAAGTTTTCAATGTGAAATGATAAAAATATTTCACGAATTTTGCGTGTGTAGGTAACTTCACGAGTTAGGAAAAAATTACGAGCTACTTGCATCGTGATGGTACTAGCACCCCCCTTATCTTGACCCATTAATTTGCCAAGCACAGCACGGCCCATACCTATTGGATCAACACCAAAATGCAAATAAAAGCGATCATCTTCTGTCGCTAATAAAGCATCGATGAGTTGCTGAGGAACCTGTTCTAAGGTTAATGGAGTACGCTTTTTTTCACCAAATTGTGAGATTAACAAATCATCTTGGCTATAAATTTGTAATGGTGTTTGCCAATGCAAGTCTTTTAGGGATTCAACACTCGGTAATTCTGAGCGCATTGAAAGATACAAACCATATACAGCAATTGAGACTAAAATTAACAGTATCAGGCTGACTTTTAATAAATTTTTGATTGACAACACAACAAAAGACCAATTGGTGGATAAAAATGTAAGATAGTACTAGTATATCGTGTAAAAGCATGTAATAAATGTATTTATGCGTATTTTGCGTCTAAAATAATTAGAAAAATAAAAATTGCAGGTCGTTATGCTAGACAAACTATGGAAAAAGAAAAATTCTATGATGGTGGGGATCGATATTGGTTCTCATTCTGCTAAAGCTGTACTGCTAGGTCAAGGAAGTGACGGCTTTGTTATTGAAGATTTCGCAATTGAACCTATGCCTAGGGGTTCTGTTGTTGATCGTGAAATTCAAGACATCGAAGCGGTCGGTATCGTTATAGCGAAACTTAGAAAAAAAATCTCTGCAAAAGCGACCGATGCCGCTGCTGCCGTGTCAGGGCAAACCGTTATCACAAAATTGATTTATATGGATGTTGCTTTGACCGAAGATGAGCTGGCAAGCCAAATTGAAATTGAAGCCGATAGTCTTATCCCATTCCCACTTGATGAAGTCAGTTTAGACTTTGAAACCCTGGATGTTAACGAATCAGATCCTAGTAAAGTCAACGTATTACTCAGTGCCGCTCGTACAGAATCGATTGAAGCTCGTGTTGCAGCACTTGATGCTGGAGACTTCCATGCCAAAGTTATCGATGTAGAGTCTTATGCTGTTGGCCGAGCTTACGATTTATGTTTAACTCAGCTCCCTGATGACGCGAAAGATAAAGTAGTAGCGATTGTTGATATTGGCTCAACAGTGACACTTTTCTCAGCAACTGATGCGGGGAAACACATTTATAGTCGTGACCAAATGTTTGGCGGAGAGCAATATACTCGGTCTATTGTCTCTTATTATAATAAATCCTTTGAACAGGCAGAAGAAGCAAAAACATCTAATGACTTACCGCCAAATTATACTTTTGAAGTATTAGCACCTTTTCATACTGTGCTTATGCAGCAAATACGCCGTGCAATTCAAATGTTTTTAACGACTAGCGGTCAAGAAAAAGTTGACTATTTATTAATTTCTGGCGGAACAGCAGCGTTAGAAGGCATAGAAAGCTTACTTACCGAAGAGTTAGGAATACACACAGTTATTGCTAATCCATTTAACGACATGTCACATGGTGAACTTATTGAGCAAGATGAGCTTGCAAATGTTGCGCCTCAATTGATGGTGGCAACAGGTTTGGCCTTAAGGAGTTTTACGCCATGGCACATATAAACCTACTCCCTTGGCGTGAAGCCGCACTAAAGGCTCAGCAAAAAGAATATTTCACCTTATTATCTGCAGTTGGCTTAATTACATTGGCATTAATTTTAGCTGTTAATTTTTATTATCAAACTCATATCGATGGCCAAAATAGTAAGAATCAATATTTGAAAAATGAAATTGCACAACTTGATATTCAAATTAGTGAAATAAAAACGTTAAACGCAAAAAAACTGGCATTACAAAAACGAATTAATGTTGTTGAACAACTACAACTTAGCCGTAATGTAGGTACGCAAGTACTAGATGAAATAGCAAAAATCATCCCTAATGGTATTTATATCATTGAGCTAGAAAAGCGAGGTAATACGTTGCAGTTAACGGGTAAGAGCGAATCAAATAACCATTTAGCTAATATGATTCGTGCGGTCGAGTTATCTGATTTGTTTGTAGATGCTACACCAGAGTCAATTACTGCTGATGACGGCTCGCCTAAATTACTCAGTAGCTTCAAAATGAAAGTGAAAATTAAAGGCTTAGATGATGCTAAGAAAGGGAGCAAATAATGAAGTTTGATGCATCCCAGTTTGATAATTTAGAACTTGAAAACATAGGTCAGTGGCCAGCAGCTGCGAAATTGCTTCTAGCTGTTTTTCTAGCTGTAATGGTTGGATTTTTAGGTTATATAGGCTTAATCAGTGATAAAATGGAACAACTTGATCGTGCCTTCTATGAAGAGTCGACCTTAAAAGAATCCTACCGAGCTAAGTATCATATTGCTGCTAATTTAGATTTATTTCGTGCTCAAATGATTGAAGCTGAAGATACTTTTGCTAATCAATTACGTAGTTTACCTAATAGCCATGAGATTCCAGGTCTATTAGATGATATTACCTTTGTTGGTACAACGAGTGGTCTTGATTTTGTCAAGTTAGAGTGGCAACCCGAGATAAGTAAAGCAATTTATATTGAATTACCGATTGATATTGAAGTCATAGGCCCTTATCACTCATTTGGTCAGTTTGTCAGTAAAATTGCTGGCTTACCAAGGATCGTGACCTTACATGATTTTAAGATAAAAATTTCACAAAGCGATAGCGATGTCTTGAACCTAAAATTGCAAGCTAAAACATATCGTTATAAAGAGGTGGCGGCCAAATGATAAAATTTCAACAAAAGTTGATAAAAATAACTCTAAGTATCACGGCTCTCACTTTAGTTTCGGGATGTTTTGATGATACTACCGAAATAAAAACTCACATGGCTCAAGTTAAAGCAACAACAACTAATTACATTGATCCTATGCCTGAGGTCAATCCTTTTAACCACATTGCTTATTCAGCTGATGACCTACGTAGCCCTTTTGTTTTACCTAGGCCTGAAGCTATCCAGCAAAAAATGCAACAAATGGCAGGATGCTTAAGTCCCGATACTAACCGTCGAAAACAACCACTAGAAAAGTATGCTTTAAGTGATTTAACAATGCGCGGCACCTTAGGTGATGCGAGTATGTTATGGGCTTTACTTGAAGCTTCTGATCTAAGTCTACATCGCGTTGCTCTAGGAAATTACCTTGGTTTATATAATGGCCGAATTACACAAGTGAGTGCAAAAGCAGTGAAAATCATTGAATTAGCTCCAGATGGTGCAGGATGTTGGGTAGAGCGTGAAGCTACTTTAAATATTGTACAATCTGAAGAGTCAAATAAGTAAAGGAATAAATAATGCTATTTAATCAAACTAAAAATTATAAAGGCTTTACTGCTATTAAAGAGCTATGGCTTATTAGACTATTTTTATTTTCCATGTTTACGCTATCGTTTTCGGTAAATGCTGTTAACGATGATAATTTTATTAACAATAATGAATTAGTTGGTATCTCATATAATACTATTCAAAGTGATCAAATTGTATTGGTGTTCAGCTTCACCGACAAGATCACTTCGTTACCCGTAGTTAAAACCTCAATGACTCCTGCTTTTGTAGAAGTGACATTTGATGCTAATACTTTTAGTAAAGATATAACAAATACTTTAGTTGAGCACGCTGGTGTAAAAGAGATAAATCTGGATGCTACGACGGGTAAAGTTGTCGCATTAATTAGTTTAGAAAAACTTGCTGTTTTTGATGTTTCCTTGAATAACGAAAATGAATTTTCTATTACGTTTAACACTGGCCAGTCGGCCGATATTGTTGAAACATTAAGCCCAGCAGGTGATGATTTTATTAACTACATTGAGTCAATTGACTTTAGGTTGAATGAAGATAATGAAGGACAAATATTAGTTTATCTAAAAGACAGCATGCTAGCTGCGGATGTTAATGACAAATTAGGTAAATTAAATGTCGAATTTCACAATACTGAAATTATTGACGATTTGCTTTATAAGTTAGATGTTACAGATTTTGGCACACTCGTTACCAGTATTGAAACGTTTAAAGAAGGACGAAATGCACGTTTAGTTATTGATGTTGAAAGTGACTTTATTTTTACTCAAAAACAAGAAGAAAACTTATTTATCTTAACGGTAAAGAAAAAACCAGTGAAAGCACCAACCTACTTAGGGGACACTGACGACTTTACCGGTCGTAGTATTTCATTAAGTTTTCAGGATATTCCTGTTCGAACAGTTCTACAGATAATTGCAGATTACAATGAATTTAATTTAATTATCAGTGATACCGTTACCGGTAATATCACCCTGCGTTTGGATGGTGTGCCTTGGGACCAAGCACTGAGCATCATCTTAAAAGTGAAGGGCTTAGATAAACGCATGCAAGGTAATATCTTAATGGTAGCACCGAGTGATGAACTTGCGGCACGTGAAGCGCAAACCTTACAAGCAAAACAGCAAGTTGAAGAGTTAGCCACTTTATATTCAGAATACCTTCAAATTAATTATGCAAAAGCAACAGAGTTTTCAGAGCTGATTAAAAATGAAGATACCAGTATTTTATCTCCTCGCGGTAGTGTTTCCGTAGATGAGCGTACTAATACACTATTAATCCGCGATACAGCAAAGAGTATCGAAGATATCAAACGAATGATTACGATACTTGATGTTCCTGTTCGACAAGTGGTTATTGAGGCTAGAATGGTAACCGTCAAAGATAACATGAACGAAGAGCTAGGTATTCGTTGGGGAGTGACTAACACGGATGGTGAGTTTGCAACGTCAGGTAGTATCGAAGGTGCTAGCAGTGCCAACGGTACAAGAGGAGTAACCACTCCAGGAGTGGGACAAGTTCCTTCTGTTGGTGATGGACTCAATGTGAATTTACCGGTCGCTAATGCCGCAGGAACAATTGCTTTTCAAGTTGCTCGTTTAGCAAATGGTACCATTTTGGATTTAGAGCTTTCTGCTTTGGAGAAAGAAAATAAGGGTGAAGTCATTGCTAGTCCGCGAATTACTACTGCGAACCAAAAGGAAGCTTATATAGAACAGGGTGTTGAGATTCCTTACCAGGAAGCTGCCTCGAGCGGTGCAACTGCGACTCAATTCAAAAAAGCTGTATTAAGTTTAACGGTAACACCGCACATAACACCAGATGACAAAATAATCTTAGACTTAGTTGTGACACAAGACACTATTTCTGACATCACTAGTGGTCTTGCACCAGCGATAGATACTCAGCGTATTGGCACTCAGGTTTTAGTTAATAACGGCGAGACCATTGTACTTGGTGGTATTTATCAACAAGCAATTATCAGTACCGTTTCCAAAATCCCTGTCTTAGGTGATATTCCCTACTTTGGCTGGTTGTTTAGAAACTCTAGTCAGTTAAATGAGAAAAAAGAATTACTCATCTTTGTTACACCGAGAATTGTAACTGATCATTTTTAGATCATATCTGAAGAAAATCCATTAAATGCTGTGATTTTTCACCATTTAGTGGATTTTTTATTTTAATAAGAGAGTTTTTAACTAAGATATCACTATTGTTGCTTGCAATTTATGCTCAAGACTTGCGATAATTACGCCCTTGAAATTTCCGAGGGAGACCTCTTTTTCGTCAAAAGCTCAATTTCACAGTATTTAGACTTTTGACTGTTCTGTTAACCCAACGAGTATTAAGTAAATCTAATGGCAGAAAAACGTAACATATTCCTTATAGGCCCTATGGGTGCTGGTAAAAGCACTATCGGTAGAGAAATAGCAGACCGATTACATCTTGAGTTTTTTGACTCTGACCAAGAAATAGAGCGTCGTACAGGAGCAGACATCGCTTGGGTTTTTGATCTTGAAGGTGAAGAAGGTTTCCGCAAAAGAGAAGAAACGGTCATCGAGGACTTGAGTGAAAAGCACGGTATCGTATTAGCGACAGGTGGTGGCTCAGTAATTAGCACTAATGTTCGTAATCATTTATCTGCTCGTGGCATTGTTGTATATCTTGAAACTACGATCGATAAACAAGTCGCTCGTACACAAAGAGATCGTCGTCGTCCGCTTTTACAAACATCAGAAGAGCCACGCACAGTGTTAGAAAATTTAGCTGTTGAGCGTAACCCACTTTATGAAGATATCGCTGATATTATCGTGCAAACAGATGATCAAAGCGCTAAAGTTGTAGCTCATAAAATTATAGAGCGACTCGACTTTTAAATTTAACCTGCGTTGGAGTCTAGTAGTACTTTATATATGGCAATTCTAAATCTTGAACTAGGCGAACGTAGTTACCCTATCTATATTGATACAGGTCTGATAAGTAAAACAGACCTGCTTTCATCTCACATTCGCGCTAAACGCGTGTGTATTGTAACTAACGATATAGTTGCACCTTTATATCTAGACTCATTAAAAGCAAAGTTAACCGACTTTCAAGTTGATGAAGTAATACTTCCTGATGGTGAAGCTGAGAAAAACTTAGCTAACTTTGAAGTTATCATGTCCCACTTGCTTAAACATGAGCACGGTAGGGATACGACGTTAATTGCATTAGGTGGCGGAGTAATCGGTGATATAACCGGTTTTGCTGCAGCGTGTTATCAGCGTGGTATTGACTTTATACAAATCCCGACAACGCTTCTTTCACAAGTAGACTCATCCGTCGGTGGAAAAACAGCGGTAAATCACCCTCTAGGTAAAAATATGGTGGGTGCATTTTATCAGCCTAAAGCGGTGTTTATCGATATTGACAGCCTGACAACTTTGCCTCTTCGTGAGTTTAATGCAGGAATGGCTGAAGTCATTAAGTATGGTGTTTTAGGCGATAGAGACTTTTTTATCTGGCTTGAAGATAACATGTCAGCGATTAAATCAGGTGACAAACAAGTTTTAGCACAAATGATAGAAAAGTGCTGTCAATGTAAAGCCGATATTGTTGCGAGTGATGAGAAAGAGTCGGGTGTTAGAGCATTGCTCAACCTTGGCCATACTTTTGGCCACGCTATTGAAGCCGAACAAGGTTATGGCAAGTGGTTACATGGTGAAGCCGTGGCTACTGGCATGGTACTTGCTGCTAAATTGGCAGTAGCAATGAATTTGCTTGAAGTGTCAGAACTTCGACGAATTGAAGGATTAATTGCAGCGTTTGATTTACCTATATCTGCTCCTCAAAATATGGGCTTCGCTGAATTTATTCGTCACATGCGTCGAGACAAAAAAAATATTGCCGGCAAGCTAAGGTTTATAGTACCAACAGCTATTGGGCAATCTGAAATTCGTGACGATGTCACACAAGACACGCTTCAAGAAATTCTATAATTACCTTTTCTCGTAGGCATATGTTTTACGAGAAAAATTTAAAGAATAGAAAGGACTAAGCATGTCTGCACCCGCAAACTCTCGTTCAACATATCAATCAACGCAAAGACTAACTGAAAGTGAATCTACATCTGCAGATGGAAGTATCGCTATCAGCGTAACAGCGCGGATTGACTATAACTTACGTTTTGCGAAACAAGCCGTTTTAGTGGTTGGTGACAATACCGAGCAATATTCACATTTGGCGAGTCAATTTTTAGTCAGTCTTTCAAATGGTAAACCAAGTGCTATCCAGCATGATGCTCAAAATAATCATATTAATGTTGCTTTTGTTGCAGCTTCCTCCAAATTAAACGATATTCAGATGCGATGTCGTTTAATCGAACAATTATTTGTAAATACCTTATTTGATCCTGAACAATCGCTAGCGGTAAGTGTTTTACGTTTTGCAAAGCAACATGGTGAAGCGATATCTATTGTTATAGACCATGCGCATGCTCTGTCATTACAAGTTAAATATGAATTGTCTCAATTAGTTCACTTGGCTAAAAAAAGTAAATTAGCGATTAACGTAGTGCTTTTTGGTTTAACGGAAGCGGCCCAGCAATTGGCAACTAACAAAAGTCTCTTCAAGAATAAAATGGTTGTCATTGATGCCGAATCTGGTCAAGTGGTTAGCTTAGAAGATAAAAAAATGACGCTCGCCAAAAATGCTAGCCCCTTGGCTTTGTGGCAAAAGATAAGCTTGGCAAGTGCTATTGTAATTATTGGTGCAGCGCTCATCTGGGTTTATTCAATAATTGCTGAGGATGTAAATAAGCAAACGTTCAGTACAAAAGAGCAAACAGTACTTGAAGGTCAAACTTCTCAGGAGTTATTATTGCCTATCTCGAATGACAATCTAGGTAATGAAAAAACGAGAATAATGCAAAAGAAACAAAAGGCTATTCTGGTTGAGAAATCGACTCATGCAAGTAAATCATCAGATACAGTGCAAGCAACGAGCGAAGAGATTAACCACGCGTTAATGACTAATCAGTTAGTTAGTCCCAGTAAGAAAATCCCCGCTGAAGCTGGAGATGTTCTTCAAGCATTAGCGGCTGCGGATAATAAAATTGCTGCTAAAGTTGTAGATAGCTTGGACAAAGAAGTGGTTATTCAGCACCGTACTGTTGAGATCAGTAATAGTTATTATCAAACCAAGTCAGAAGAATTTGGAAAGGGTTATGTAATTCAAATTGCTGGCTTTTCAGATAACAAGTTAGCAGAACGTTTTTTATCACTTTACCCTGAACAAAACCTTTATAGCTATCAGAAACAGCTTAACGGGAACGGTTTCACTGTTATCACAACAAAAGCCTTTCCAAATAAAGCAGATGCGAAGTCAATAATTCAATCGTTACCAATGCAACTGATTGAACGTAAACCTTGGGTCAAGTCAATTTCATCAGTTATCAACGAAATTAATACCTTTAAGCGATAATTCAAGCTACAATCCGCCCTTAAATTATTAAGTAGACCATAGCTTAGCTCTGTAGCAAGAAGAGTAAAGAACAAGCCAAGTTGAAGAAGGGTAATTTTATTATTCAATACCTTTGATATTAGACTTGTATACTTTGTTCCTGCTAAGATCTAGGCGAAAGCTTACAACTGCTATTATTCTTCAGAAAATAACGCCAGCATCAATTACAGTATTGGCAATAAGGTCTAGAGTGAGTAAAGATACATTGCAAACTGATATGCGATCACCCTTAAAGTGGGCAGGTGGTAAAAAAAGAGTTATAGGTGAAATCCTAAAGGTTTTGCCTGTAAAAGGTAAAACAAGACTAGTCGAACCCTTTGTTGGCGGAGGCTCTGTTTTCTTGAATGTAGACTTTGATGAATATTTATTAATTGATATGAACAAAGATCTCATTGCTCTATTTAATATCATCAAAAATCAACCTTCACAGTTTATTGCAGATGCACAAATATACTTCACCGGTGATTACAATCACCCTGAAAAGTATTATGAGTTACGTAAGCAGTTCAACGAATCTAAGGATTCATATCAACGTTCATTACTGTTTTTGTATCTAAATAGACATGGTTACAATGGGTTATGTCGTTATAATAAAAGTGGTGGTTACAATGTACCGTTTGGAAGATATAAACATCCATACTTTCCTAAAGCTGAATTAGAATTTTTCTCAAAAAAAGCGCAAAGAGCAACGTTTCTTCAGGGTGACTTTGAAACAGCATTCACTCAAATTAAAAGTGATGATGTTATTTATTGTGATCCACCATACTCGCCAATCAATAGAACGTCTAACTTCACGGCTTATGCCGGTAATTCATTTACTGACGAAGATCAAATCCGATTAGTGACTTGCGCCGAAAAAGCAAAACACCAAGGTGTTGCTACGATTATCTCTAATCATCATGTAGATTTTACCCGTGAACTGTATAAAAATGCGGACAAACGAGAGTTTTTTCAAGTACAGCGTTCAATTAGTCCAAAGGGTAAAGGACGAGTAAAGGTTAAAGAAGTATTAGCGCTTTATAAATAAAGTTTTGACACTCAAGCATAGAAGATATAAAGGGTCAGCTCGGCATAACTAGGCTGACTACCGCTATTAAACACCCTATAAAAATCAATACAGCGATGATACCTGCAATAATAAAGTGGGATAGTCTACCTTCAGAGAAGTCTCGCTTACGGTTACTTTCATTTTGCACACCAAAAAAAGCAGCAGCAACACTTTTGAAAGTATTTTTTATGCTGCTTTGAATGATAAAAGCTAAAGTTGTTTTAATGGAAGCTATAATGAATAAGCTCTACTAAATCTAAAAAATGTAAATGCGTAGATTTACTTTCACCTGATAACCAAGATATCCAGCTTTTACTAGACATACTACTGGTATGGCATGGATGATTTATGTGGTTCATGGGTAAGTTAGATTCAACAGCCATACACGAGGTTAGATGCTTGGCTTGTATATTTTGATTGTTGGAGAAGCTACTCAGAGTAAATAGGGTGATAAAGGTAAGAGTAAAAGCAAAAGATAATTGCTTAAACTTTAAAAGAGAATTGTTTGTCAGAATCCATTTTGACATAGTTTTTCACTGTTAACTAAAAGAGGTGTACCACTATAACTCAGGCCCACCTCAAAGTCTTTGACTATTTTTTCAGCTGTTTATCAAATAGCAGAACAACAAACTATTTTATAAATCGATATCAATAGAATACGACACAGTAAATTTCAGGTCATCGTTATCCATATCCGTATCTGATACTGCGAAGGTGAAACCATCTTTGCTCAAGCTTACGCCGTAGTCACTATAATCATCACTCTTGTAATCATCATCAAAAGAGTAATCACCTATATGTAGTGCTAAAGTTAAGCCTTCAGCCACTTCTAATTCAGCATCAGCAGAAATATATAGTGCGCTATCAGCCCATTCAGCACCATCATCATTATTTACACCATAATTGGCAGAAACTGAAAAGTATGAGTAGCTCAATGAGCCATAGATTTCACCAAAATCATATTCATTCGTACTGTCAGTTTGAGCTGAATCAGGATAAGCATAATAAATGTAACCAACATCGTAACCAAAACCTTGACCTAACTCACCACCAAAACCTAAGTAAAAATCTAATTCAGCGCTAGCATCATCACCAAAATCTACATTAGAAGCCCAAGTTCCAGCATAAAACCCTGATTCGTGCGCATAGTCAATACCACCAGAAATCGCGGCAGCGTCATCTGTTTGTGTTACACCACGCCATAAATAGTTGCTAGTAGCACCAACGTTTGCCGATAAGCCTTCAACAGCAAATGCTGAAGGTGCTGTAATAGATACTGCTACTAGCGCAGAAGTTAGTGCGATGTTTACTAGTGTCTTTTTCATATTATTCTCATTATTTGAAAGTTATTAGATAAGTTAAAGATAGTTTTAAGCTAATTTGATAATTGCAAAGTTGATGCCTAAGTTGATCTTTAAGTGTTTTTTGAGTTTTTATGTATAAAAAACAGCTTGGTATGTGAATATTATTAAGTCGTACCATATCAATAAGGCAGTTGTGACGCGCTTTGTTGGTGCGTTAATTTAAGCTATGTTCAAAAGCGGTGCGTTAAAGCATTCATTGGGTTATTCGTATTTAGAGTGCTTGAGCCATTTCAATTCAAGGTACTGCGACGAAATCATTGTTATTCAGTGGAATATGCTCAGGTTAATTGCTCCTGCATTACTTAATAAGGTACTTCCTGTACCGTCTGCCACTCTAATAAGCTACACCCATGTAGCACCTTTATAAATCACCGCAACAATGAAGTGATTTATATGCGCTTCTTCAATAGGTTTTAAATCGCTTTATACTGGGTCAAAGAATCAATGCATAGTAATAACTATGCTTAAATCATTCTCCTTGCTTAAAGTCATTTTAATTCCCACTGAAATCGTGCACTTTGAATGGTAACGGGTATAATAGCGGCATATTTTTTTAGGAACCTTTGCTCATGTCACCATTTTTAATTGCCCCTTCTATATTATCTGCCGACTTTGCTCGCTTAGGTGACGATGTTGCTAACGTTCTAGCGGCGGGTGCCGACGTTGTTCACTTTGACGTGATGGATAATCACTTTGTGCCAAACTTAACCTTTGGACCGATGATCTGTAAGTCATTACGTGACTACGGCATAACAGCCCCAATCGATGTTCATTTAATGGTTAAGAATGTTGATACGCTTATCCCTGGTTTTGCTAAAGCAGGTGCGGACATCATAACTTTCCATCCTGAAGCTAGTGATCATATAGATAGAAGCTTACAGCTAATCAAAGACCATGGTTGTAAAGCTGGTTTAGTATTGAACCCAGCGACGCCTTTGCATTGTTTAGACTTTGTTATGGATAAACTTGATGTGATTTTATTAATGTCGGTAAATCCAGGCTTTGGTGGACAATCTTTTATTCCGACAACATTAGATAAATTACGTTTAGTAAAAGAAAAAATTAAGCAAAGTGGCTATGACATTCGCTTACAAGTTGATGGTGGTGTTAAAGCCAATAATATTGCTGAAATTGCTGATGCAGGAGCTGATATGTTTGTTGCTGGCTCTGCAATATTTTCGCAAGATGACTACAAAGTCGCAATCGATGAAATGCGTAGCGAGTTAGCGAAAGTTTCGCAATAAACGGTAACTAAACATAAGTACAAACCAGTAAAGCATTCAGAATTTAAAGGGTAAAAAAATGACAAGTAAACCTATTGTATTAAGTGGCTGTCAGCCGTCAGGCGAGTTAACTATTGGTAATTATTTAGGCGCATTAAAACAATGGGTTAATATGCAATCAACACACGAATGTTATTACATGTTGGTAGATCAACATGCTATTACCGTTCGTCCTAAGGCTGAAGATTTACGCAATGCGACTTTAGATGGTTTGGCCCTCTACTTGGCTTGTGGAGTTGATCCTGAGCAAAGTACTATCTTTATTCAGTCGCATGTTCCTGCACACGCACAATTGAGCTGGGTACTAAATTGTTATACTCAAATGGGCGAGTTAAATCGCATGACCCAATACAAGGACAAGTCGCAAAAATCTGAAGCTAATATGAATTCAGGTTTATTCACTTATCCAGTATTGATGGCTGCTGATATCCTGCTTTATGGTGCTGATCGTGTACCGGTAGGTGATGATCAAAAGCAACATTTAGAACTAGCAAGAGATATTGCTACACGCTTTAATAACCTGTATGGCGATATTTTCACAGTACCTGATCCGTTCATTCCTGAGCACGGTGCTCGTGTAATGAGTTTGCTTGAACCAACTAAAAAAATGTCTAAATCAGATACAAACCCCGGTAACTTCATTGGCTTATTAGAAGATCCTAAAAAAGTTGCTAAAAAAATTAAGCGCGCAGTAACTGACTCTGATGAACAAGCCCGTATTTATTATAATCTTGAAGAAAAACCAGGTGTATCTAACTTATTGTCATTATTATCTTGTGCCACAGGCAAAAGTGTTGCTGAGTTAGTGCCACTCTATGAAGATAAAATGTATGGTCACTTAAAAGGCGATGTTGCAGATGCAGTAGTGGCCTTGTTAGAGCCAATTCAAACCAAGTTTCACCAATACCGTGCAGACACTGAGTTCTTAGAGCAAGTCATGCGTAATGGTGCTGAAAAAGCATCTGCTCGAGCAAATAAAGTACTTGCTTCGGTATATGAAGCAGTAGGTTTTATTCCTCGTCCATAGTTACAGCGAGGAACTACTTAGTAATTAGCAACACTATAAACAAAAAAGCTTATTTTCATCAAGAAAATAAGCTTTTTTATTGGTTCTTTATAAGCGTTGTCTTATTTGACTTTTTATTATACCAATCGGACTAATTTATTGATCACTTAGCGAGAATTAAAAGGCTTAGAGGC
>OJHK01000888.1_pt1 | contig 16012 bp, 12 predicted proteins | sample 1595161 | NCBI WGS metagenome assembly OJHK01 (sample SAMN05416842, study PRJEB24817) | seawater metagenome | isolation source: Sea water | place: Canada:Atlantic | collected 2013-07 | reverse complement strand
CGTAACATCTTCTAAATATGCGCAAGAAGCTGAAGATAAAGTTGATGCTGCAGATGAAGGTGCTGGTCGTCGTCGCAAGAAAAAAGCGGCAGGTGACAGAAATGCACGTGGTGGCCGAAATGCTAAAGGGCGTAAGCAGACTTTATCAGCACCACAAAGTTTGAAACATGGTTTTACTAAGCCTGTTGAAACTAAAGTACAAGATATTCGCATTGGCGAAACAATCTCTGTTGCTGAATTAGCTAATAAAATGGCTAAGAAAGGCGCTGAAGTTGTTAAGGCTATGTTTAAACTAGGTGCTATGGCAACCATCAACCAAGTTATTGATCAAGAAACTGCAGCACTTGTGGCTGAAGACATGGGCTTTGAAGTTGTACTTGTTAAAGAGAATGCTTTAGAAGAAGCAGTACTTGCTGACCGTGGCGATACAGGTGAAGAGATTACTCGTGCACCAGTTGTTACTATCATGGGTCACGTTGATCATGGTAAAACATCACTACTTGATCACATTCGTGAAGCGAAAGTAGCTGACGGTGAAGCCGGTGGTATTACTCAGCATATTGGTGCTTATCATGTAGAAACGGGTCATGGTATGATCACTTTCTTAGATACTCCAGGTCATGCTGCCTTTACTGCTATGCGTTCTCGTGGTGCTAAAGCAACTGATATTGTAATCATTGTTGTTGCTGCTGATGATGGTGTTATGCCTCAAACAATTGAAGCAATTCAACATGCTCAAGCCTCTGAAGCGCCTATCATTATTGCCGTTAACAAAATGGATAAAGAGTCTGCTGATCCAGATCGTGTTAAGAATGAATTATCACAACACGGCGTACTTTCAGAAGAGTGGGGCGGTGACGTTCAATTCTGTCATGTTTCTGCTAAAACAGGCCTAGGCATTGACGATTTACTCGACTCTATTTTACTACAATCTGAAGTATTAGAGCTAACAGCTGTTGTAGATAAAATGGCAAGTGGTGTGGTAGTTGAGTCTAAGCTAGACAAAGGCCGTGGCCCAGTAGCGACTATTCTTGTACAAGAAGGTACTTTGAAGCAAGGTGATATCGTACTTTGTGGTTTAGAGTATGGCCGTGTACGTGCTATGCGCGATGAAAATGGCAAAACGATTCAATCAGCAGGTCCATCTATTCCAGTAGAAATTATTGGCTTAAGTGGTGTACCAACTTCAGGTGATGAAGCGACTGTTGTAAAAGATGAGAAGAAAGCACGTGAAGTTGCTTTATTCCGTCAAGGTAAGTTCCGCGATGTGAAACTTGCTCGTCAACAAAAAGCTAAGTTAGAGAATATGTTCGCTAGCATGGCCGAAGGCGATATTTCAGAAGTAAATGTTGTTATTAAATCAGATGTTCAAGGCTCTCTTGAGGCAATCAGTGATTCATTAACTAAGTTATCTACTGATGAAGTTAAAGTTAAAATCATTGGCTCTGGTGTTGGTGCTATTACTGAAACTGATGCAACCTTAGCAGCTGCTTCAAATGCAATTGTCGTTGGTTTCAACGTTCGTGCTGATGCTTCTGCCCGTAAAGTGATTGAAGCAGAAAACATTGACTTACGTTACTACAGTGTAATCTACGCATTAATCGATGAAGTTAAACAAGCGATGAGCGGCATGTTAGCGCCAGAGTTTAAGCAAGAAATCATTGGTTTGGCACAAGTTCGTGATGTATTCAAGTCTCCTAAAATTGGTGCTATTGCTGGTTGTATGGTTACTGAAGGTATCATCAAACGTAGTGCTCCAATTCGCGTACTACGTGAAAATGTTGTTATATACGAAGGTGAACTAGAGTCTTTACGTCGCTTTAAAGATGACGTGCAAGAAGTTCGTAACGGTATCGAGTGTGGTATCGGTGTTAAGAACTACAATGATGTACGTGTAGGCGATCAAATCGAAGTTTTCGAAACAGTAGAAATTAAACGTTCATTATAACTAGTAACTCATTGCTAGTCGGTACAACTATTACGTTGGAAGTACTCATTGACATGCGTCAACTCCGTGCTTCCGCCTTATATTTGAACCAACTAGCTTCGAGCTAATAGTTAACTATTTTTCAAAAGGGGCTTATGCCCCTTTTGTGTTAATTATTGATAATTGAAAACTGTTGTGAATAACAGTTTCATAGGAGTTTACGATGGCTAGAGAATATGCCCGTACTGACCGAGTTGGTCAACAAATCCAAAAAGAAATCGCGGTTATTTTAATGCGCGAAATTAAAGATCCACGTTTAAGCATGACAACTGTTTCAGCAGTCGAAGTGACACGTGATTTAGCATATGCAAAAATCTTTGTTACTTTCTTCAATGATAATCAAGAAGAAATAGATGCTTCATTAGAAGTGTTAGCTGAAGCTGAAGGTTATATCCGTTCATTATTAGGTAAACGTCTACGTGCGCGTATTATGCCGCATTTACGCTTCGTTTATGATAGTTCAATGAGCGAAGGTGTTCGCATGAGTGCCTTAGTTGATCAAGCTGTCGCAAGTGACAAAAATGGTGACACAGCAGTTGATGATACTCAGGTGGACGACGAAAAAAGTGTTGATAGTGAGCAAGGCGAATAAAGCATGGCAAAACGTAGAAAAGGCCGTCCGGTCAATGGTGTTTTGTTATTAGATAAGCCTCATGGATTGTCGTCAAACCATGCCTTGCAAACCGTTAAGCGTATTTATTTTGCACAAAAAGCTGGTCATACGGGGGCACTAGATCCTTTAGCCACCGGTATGTTACCCATTTGTTTGGGTGAGGGTACTAAGTTCTCACAGTATTTACTTGATACCGATAAAACATATCAAGTAACAGCTAAACTAGGCGTTCGTACAACGACCAGTGATGCTGGTGGTGAAGTCGTTAGTACCAAAGCTGTTGACGTTTCAAGTGAACAATTAGCGATAGCTTTAGAAAGCTTTCGTGGTACAACTCAGCAAGTACCGTCAATGTACTCAGCACTTAAACACAAAGGACAACCTTTGTATAAGTATGCGAGAGAAGGGATTGAAGTACCGCGTGAATCACGTGATATCACGGTGTTTAACCTTGAGTTATTACGCTTTGAGCATGATGAAGTTGAATTAAGTATCCATGTTTCTAAAGGAACTTATATTCGTACTATTGTTGATGATCTAGGTGAATTATTAGGTTGTGGTGCACATGTGGCACATCTTAGGCGTTCAGCGGTAGGTAATTACCCTATTGATAAAATGGTGACATTGCCTGAGCTTGAAGCATTGCTTGAAAAAGCGAATGAAGATGAAATAACACCATCTGATGTACTTGACCCGTTACTATTACCGATGAATAGCGCCGTTGATGGCATGCATTGTGTCTATGTCGATGATATGTCGGCAAACTTTTTACGTCACGGTAACCCTGTCCAAGCCTATAATCAACCAGAAGCGGGTAGCGTTCAGGTGTATTTAGGCGAAGATGAAAATGATGCTAATGCAGAGTTTATTGGTGTTGGCTTTATCAATGATGACGGTTTGCTTGCGCCTAAACGTATTGTTGTTCTAGAACAGTATTAGCGAGTTAGGCGGCTGTATAGTCACAATAACCGAGGCTCCATAGTTCAACTGGAACGGGTATTAAGAAGCAAGTGAATTAATAAAGCGGACTTACGCACTAATCGCTTGCTTTTTAGTTATTGGCTGCTAGAATACGCGCTCTTTCGTCATCAAGGCTAAATTAGTGTTTGGCTTGATGCGTATTTTAATCACTCTTAACTCAGTTAATATTGAGGGTAGGGTTAACACACTAAGGATTTTATTATGTCTTTAAATGCTACAGAAAAAGCTGCAATCGTTGCAGAATATGCTCAGTCAGAAGGTGATACTGGTTCTCCAGAAGTTCAAGTTGCTTTGTTAACTACACAAATCAACCACTTACAAGGTCACTTCAAAGAGCACATCCATGATCATCATTCACGTCGTGGTTTATTACGCATGGTAGCACAACGTCGTAAATTACTTGATTACCTAAAAGGTAAAAACGTTGACCGTTACGGCGCGTTAATCGGTAAATTAGGTCTACGTCGTTAATAGCAACTGCTAACGACTGTAACTTAAACGATTAAAAGGAGCCAATAGGCTCCTTTTTGTTTTCTGTTGTTTACACTTTCACCATAAGTTTCTAAAAGTACGCATAATTTTGTGCTTTAAAGTAATAATTGCCCATTGGCGCTAGCATTCATACGCTCAGTTAGTATAATGACCGTGAAAATTTACACCTGCTAATTTTAAACTCAATTTAAAAGTGGTAAGTCTAACTTTTTCAGCACAAACCAATCCAAACTGTATAATTTTTTGTTCGACTTAGTAAGGGAGAATATTCATATATTTAACCTAAAAATACTCAGTGAATAAATAATTGTACAGATTGGTAAATAATATTATTAATGATGAAAATTAAGGAAATTAATTAGATGTTAAATCCAATTACTAAAAAATTTCAATACGGTAAACATACCGTAACGCTTGAAACGGGCGCAATTGCACGTCAAGCATCAGCAGCAGTTATGGCAAGCATGGACGATACCTGTGTACTTGTTTCAGTTGTCGCTAAAAAAGAAGCGAAAGAAGGTCAAGATTTCTTCCCGCTAACAATAAACTACCAAGAACGTGCTTATGCTGCAGGTAAAATCCCTGGTAGTTTCTTCAAGCGTGAAGGTCGTCCTTCAGAAGAAGAAACACTTATTGCACGTCTAATTGACCGTCCACTTCGTCCGTTATTCCCAGAAGGTTTCACTAACGAAGTACAAGTTATTATCACAGTTGTTTCAGTTAACCCTGAAATTGCCCCAGACATCATTTCACTTATTGGTGCTTCTGCGGCATTAGCTATTTCAGGTGCTCCATTTAATGGTCCTGTTGGCGCAGCACGTGTTGGTTATGTTGACGGTCAATATCTTCTTAACCCGCTTCAAGCTGAATTACCAGCTAGCCAATTAGACCTAGTTGTATCAGGTACTGATTCTGCTGTATTAATGGTTGAATCTGAAGCTGACGTTTTATCTGAAGAAGTTATGCTTGGCGCTGTTGTATATGGTCACGAGCAAATGCAAGCTGCTGTATCAGCAATCAAAGAATTTAAAGCTGAAGTTAATACTCCTTCATGGGAATGGACTGCACCAGTTAAGAATGCTGAGTTAGTTGCTAAAATTGCTGAACTTTCTGAAGCACAAGTAAACGAAGCTTACCAAATTACTGAAAAAGCTGTTCGTTATGAAAAAATTAAAGAAATTCGTAATGAAGTTGTTGAAGCGTTATTAGCACAAGATGCTGAACTTAACGTTCAAGAAGCTAAAGATTTATTCCATGACTTAGAAAAAACTGTTGTACGTGGTCGTATCACTGATGGTAACCCACGTATTGATGGTCGCGATCCTGAATCAATTCGTGCTTTAGATGTGATGACTGGTGTATTACCAAGAACGCATGGCTCTTCAGTATTTACACGTGGTGAAACACAAGCATTAGTAACGGCAACACTTGGTACTCAACGTGATGCGCAACGTCTTGATACATTAATGGGAGATAAAACTGACCCGTTTATGCTTCATTACAACTTCCCTCCATACTGTGTAGGTGAAACTGGATTTGTAGGTAGCCCTAAGCGTCGTGAAATTGGCCATGGTCGTCTTGCTAAACGCGGTATGTTAGCGGTAATGCCTTCTCTTGAAGAATTCCCGTATGCAGTACGTGTTGTTTCTGAAATCACTGAATCAAATGGTTCATCTTCAATGGCTTCTGTATGTGGTACTTCATTAGCACTTATGGATGCAGGTGTTCCAATTAAAGCTTCTGTTGCAGGTATTGCAATGGGTCTAGTTAAAGAAGGCGAAAAATTCGTTGTTCTTTCTGATATCTTAGGTGATGAAGATCACTTAGGTGATATGGACTTTAAAGTTGCGGGTACTACAGGTGGTATTACTGCTCTTCAAATGGATATTAAAATTGAAGGCATTACCCAAGAAATCATGCAAATTGCTTTAAACCAAGCAAAAGCTGCACGTACTCATATCTTATCTGTTATGGATGAAGCTATTGGTGGTCACAGAACTGAAATTTCTGAATTTGCACCACGTATTCATACAATGAAAGTTAGCCAAGACAAGATTCGTGACATCATCGGTAAAGGCGGCGCAACTATTCGTCAACTTACTGAAGAAACAGGCACGACTATTGAAATCGAAGATGATGGTACTGTTAAAATTGCTGCAACCTCTGGCGAACAAGCAGAAGACGCTATTAACCGTATTAAAGCATTAACAGCTGAAATCGAAGTGGGTACGCTTTACACTGGTAAAGTTGTACGTATCGTTGATTTCGGTGCATTTGTTAACGTACTTCCAGGTAAAGATGGTTTGGTACATATTTCACAAATCTCAGAAGAGCGCGTTAATAACGTGAGTGAAGTATTAACTGAAGGTCAAGAAGTGAAAGTTAAGGTTCTTGAAGTTGACCGTCAAGGCCGTGTACGTTTAAGTATCAAAGAAGCGATGGAAAAACCAGCTGCTGAAGCAACACCAGCTGCTGAGTAGTTATGTAAAGTAATAGTTTAGTAAAAAACTTTTACATTTCATTAAGTAAAAAGGAGCCATAGGGCTCCTTTTTTGTTTATAATGAAATGATTCCTGTTGTTAGTTATTTATTATTAAGGCATTTTTTGTGCATTCATTTATCAAAACAATTATTCTTATTTTACTCTTAGGCAGTGTGCTGTTGACTCAGGGGTGTGCCTCAAATCAGGTAAATAGTAACGATAATGTTTCTTCATCCATAATGAATAATATTGTAATTGCCGAACCGCTCTCAATTAACTATAAAAGTGAAATAGCCATTGCGCGTTTAACTGAAGTGATCAATCGGGCGAAAATAACTGAAGACCAACGAGCACAGTTATTTTATGACCGTGGTGTTTTATATGACAGTGTTGGTTTAAGATCATTAGCAAGATTTGATTTTTCGCATGCGTTGCAATTGAAGCCTGATTTAATTGACGCATATAACTTTTTAGGTATTCATTACACGCAGTTACAAGAGTTTGCTCAAGCGTATGAACAATTTGACTCGGCATTAGATTTAGCGCCAGAACATGAGTATGCGTACCTTAATAGAGGCATAGCACTTTATTATGGCTCTAGACCAGAACTTGCCAGTATTGATTTTAAAGCTTTTCATCAAAAGCAACAAGATGATCCTTACCGCTTGTTATGGTTGTATTTAACTGAATATGAAGTTGATCCGCTTGCGGCAAAATACTCATTGAAACAACGCGCCGAATTAGTTGATGAACGTACGTGGGCTAAACAGGTTATTTATCTTTATTTAGGTGAAATCTCGCAAGCAGAGTTTGTTAAAGGTTTAACAAAGGATGTGAGATCAAATAAGGAGCTGACGGAACGTTTATGTGAAGCCTATTTTTATTTAGGTAAGTATAATCAAACGTTAGGATATCGTGGAAGCGCGGCAAACTATTTTAAACTTGCACTAAGTACTAATGTTTATGAGTTTGTTGAACACAGATACGCTAAACTTGAATTAGATTTAATGCGTACTAAAAAAGTCGCACAAGCACAGCTTTAACAGCTCAATAAAAATGACTTAACTATCAAAATGTCTCTTAGTAAAGTTTATTTTTGCATACTAATAATGAGTTCGATGACCTTCATGTCATCAAGCTCATTTTTTTTGTCTGAATATTTAACTGAACAACTTACGGATGAGACTTACCGAAAGGGTCAATTAGCCTTTGCACTCAAGCATAATCATATTTCCGCATTGGCCATTGAAGAACAGAAAACTGATGTAGGTAGCGCTCAATGGCTAACACTTAATCGAGAGTTAGCAAAAAACCAAATTATCGCAGCTTTAAAACTTGGCCACTGGTATCAACAAGCCGCGAAGCAAGAGTCAAACCTTATGCTAACGAATAAGACCATTATGTGGTTTGAACAAGCTATTCGTTTGGGTTCACTAAAGGCACAGCTTCTTCTTGCCCAGTTTTATTATGAAAAAGGTCAGATTAGTAACGCACAGAGAACATTGGCAAGTTTACCTGATAAATTGTCTGATAATGATTTAACCGAAGCTTTGTTACTGCTGCGTATAAATATAGTTATTGAATTAGGCGATGTTGAGCAGGTTACGTTTTTGGTAAATTCGAATGAGTTTATCCCCACTAATATGAGAACACAGCGTTTATTATCGGATATAGAAAGGTATTCAGTGATAAATAAGAAACAAGTATTGGCAGATAAGGTAAACAATAATGAGAACATCAGTTTTGAAAACTCATCAACTTGCCTCACTAGCTTACAACTTTATGCTACTAACTTAAGCCATTTAAAGCATATTGATAAGCTAATTAAACGCTTTAAAGTACAACAACCACTCGCAAAATACATATGCCTTTCAACGCCACGCTATATAAGCATCAAGCAGCTCGATTGTTTCGCTCAATCAGGGGAAGCCATCACATGTGACGAAAGCCTCTGGCAACATGTGACCAAAGATGTGAATACCCGACATATTGGTTTAATGCTGCAAGAAGGTGGCGCTAACGTGCATTTAGGCATATTGTATTTTGATACTAATGACAATTCTGATGTATTTAGTCATGAAGTGAGTCATTTACTTGGATTTGTTGATGAATACCCACTAATTAAAGGACATGATAAATGCCAAGGAGTTCAAGACGAAGTATTCTCGCACAACATTGCTGTGTTAAATCGGTATTATTATGGTGAGCAAAAAGAGGTGAGGGCAGCGGTATTAGATAACATACCCTGGGCTAAAAGCATTAAAGCTAGTACGCCAATATTACAAGAGATTCATTCTGGAGCAGGTGCTAAAAAGCATTGGCGTTTAGGTACTTCAACTGAGTATCAAAATGAAATAGGTGTCCACCTTGCAGAAAGCTGTCAAAAATCTAATGCCAATAATGATTTTACATTCGCTGATGTACCGTTAGCTTACTCTGCCTTTAAGCCACTTAATCGACATACTCAATTAAGGTACTTTGAAAATGGCTTTCCTGAGGAATACCTTATTATGTTAGAACGCAAGCCATCTGATTTTTTGATGCCAAGTTTTCATTACAATATAGCTTTATCGTTATACCAACAAGGTCAAATTTCGAAGGTAAAATACTGGATCGACAAAGCAGCACAATGGGAAGGTGATGCTATTAGAAAATTAAAGGTACTAACAGGAAAGCGCTAAATGTGATTTCGAAAAAGTTTCTACACTACGGCAGTTTTTTTATGACCACTACATTGTTAGTTAGACACGTTTTATCAATAACTTTAATCACCTTATGTTCAGCTTGAACAGTATGTGGAGGTTGTTTTCTATTTTTGCGGGTAACGTCCAAATAAACTAACGAGGTGCTTTGTTTAACTTTAGCTTCAGTAATAGGCCAATGGGTAAAATGTTCTATGTTTCTAATTTCTAGTGCAGCTCTTTTACATTTAAGTTCTAGGTCAGCTTTTAAACTCGCATTTAATTCTTGAGCGTTCTTTGTTGTTTCTTGTTTCGGTGCTTTAACTTTATTTAAATACCAGAATTTGGTAAAACTTGCTTTGAGTTGATAGAAGTAGGAAAAAAAGCGCATTTTGAAAACCCTTCATAGAGGACACCTTATTAGTTATAGTTCAAATTCAAGCCTTTACCCAGCGCAGTGAGGGTTTATTCCTACCTTTAAAGTAAGCTAAAAAACGTGCCTTGAACTAAGTACTTAAATTACAGAGAGAAAGTAAGTTATAATGAATATGTATTTCTTAACTTAATTTTAAGCTGCTTCTCGCTTAGTATGAGCATTTTTATGAACATTTTTACACCTCATCTATTTCGTCAACAATTTCCACTGATAGAAAGTCATGATAATCCTTTAATTGAAAATGATGCGTTAACCCCACCTTTGGTTTATTTTGATAATGCCGCTACGACACAAAAGCCGCAGCGAGTCATCGACTGTCAGCAACACTATTACCGAAATATCAATGCCAATGTTCACCGGGCTTCTCATCAACTAAGTAGCAAAGCAACATTCGCTTTTGAAAAAGCACGTATCTTGGTACAAGGCTTTATTTGTGCAAACAGTGTCAAAGAGATCATCTGGACAAAAGGCGCAACTGAAAGTATCAATATTATCGTGCAAAGTTTAGCGCGAAACACCTTAATGTCCGGTGATGAAATAGCCCTATGCGTCAGTGAACATCACGCAAATATAGTACCTTGGCAAATTGTTGCAGAGCAAACGGGTGCTGTAATTAAAGTTATCCCTATAACAGAGCAAGGTTATCTCGATCTCGCTCAGGTAGATAATATTATTTGTGAAAAAACAAAGTTTGTCGCCTGCGCTCATATATCGAATGTGTTGGGACGACTAAACCCAATAAAGCAACTTATCGCTAAGGCAAAGTCAGTTGGTGCTATCACAGTTATAGATGGTAGTCAGGCCGTTGCTCATTTATCGGTAAATGTGAAATCATTGGATTGTGATTTTTATGTCTTCTCAGCACACAAGATGTATGGTCCTACAGGTATTGGTGTACTTTATGGTAAAAGGGACCTGCTTGAAAGCATGTCTCCTTATCAAGGGGGAGGAGAAATGATTAAAACAGTGAGTTTTACTCAAGGTACAACGTTTAATTCATTGCCCTTTAAGTTTGAAGCAGGCACTCCCAATATTGCAGGTGTCATTGCTTTTGCTGAGAGTATTCGTTTTTTGGCCCCTTTCTTAGTCGATGCTAGTAATGCCTACAGCTTATTTGAACAAAAACTTGTTAAGCATTGTTATCAAGCATTAGCTAACATTGAACAAGTGAAGTTTATTGTTGAAGGGGTCCCTGATATTGGCGTTATCGCTTTTACCTTAACTGAACACCATAACCATGATATTGCAATGTCTCTTGATACTCAGGGTATAGCTATTCGATCAGGGCATCACTGTGCGATGCCATTAATGACTTATTTGCATATTGATGGTTGCCTGAGAGTTTCGTTATCTGCTTATAATACCATTGCAGAAATAGATTATTTTATTGATAGTCTCAGAAATATTTTACGAGAAGAATCCTCGAATCAGCCGGAAGAACAGGTGAGAGAGGAAGTCATTTTGGCGCCATCAGTAAAAGAGATGGAGGATATTATCGCTATTTTTACAATCACTAAAGGTTGGGATAGTCGACATAGAGAAATTATGTTGCTAGGCAAAAAATTACCTCGCCTAGATAAGGCACTACGGAATGACAATTCATTGATATCGGGCTGTGAAAGCCTTGCTTGGCTTAAAGCTGAATGCAATATTCAAGGTGTCTATTCGTTTACCGGGGATAGTGATGCTAAAATAATTCGTGGATTATTGGTCATTGTACTTGCTGCTTTTAATGATAAAACAGCAGAACAAATACACCAATTTAATATTAATGATTACTTTGAAACGTTAGGTTTAATGCAACACTTAAGTCCTTCGCGTGGCAATGGTGTATTAGCTATCGTTGAAAAAATTAAAGCCATGGCACAATAATAAGTAAATAGTGTAGTGATCTATTTACTAACTGATGTATTTTGATGTTTTAATAATAACTTATCTATGGCTCTACCAACGGCAAAAAATGCAAAAGTGGCTGTTACATGCGTTGTTGCCCCAAAGCCAGTGTGACAATCTAGACGCGTTGCACCCTGTTCACCGTTACTTTTATCAGGTTTAGCCAAACAAACTTCACCTTGTTTACCATCAACAGGATAACGAAGTTGCTCAATTGAATATACGGCATCGATTGAGAACTTTCGTTTACCTGCTGTTTTAAGATCAGCACGCGGGAAGTTAAACTCTCGACGTAGCTGATTTTTTACTTTAGCAAGTAACGGGTCTTGATAAGTCTTGCTCAAGTCTGTTATTTCAATCTTGCTCGGGTCCACCTGTCCACCAGCACCACCAATGGTAATTATAGGTAATTTGCTGCCTCTACAATAAGCAATAAGGCGTGTTTTTATGTCTACAGAGTCAATGGCATCAATGACATAATCAAAATCTTTGGTAATTAAACTCGAAAGATTTTCTACTGTTACAAAGTCTTCAATGATATTAACTTGGCACTCTGGATTGATTTTTTTGATGCGCTCAGCCATCACATCAACTTTACTCATGCCAACGGTGTCTGTTAGCGCATGTATCTGACGATTAATATTGGTGGTACAGACATCATCTAAGTCGATTAATGTGATTTGCCCTATACCATTGCGGGCTAAAGCTTCTGATGCCCAAGAGCCAACGCCACCAATGCCGATAACACAAAAGTGAGCTTGCTGTAGAATAGTTGCGCCATGTTCGCCATATAAGCGGCTAATACCACCAAAACGTGTAGAATAGTCAGACATAATGAATTTTAAGAGTCTTGTTGAGTAAATGAGAAGGGAAAGTCGATATTATAGCGGCTAGTTACCGTTAATAAAATAAAATTTTAAGCCAAATATTTAACCACTATTTGTGGTGAAAGTAGGCTGACAGCACTTAATTTGTATTTTTTATGTGAATGGTAAGTATTGATTTAGGTGATGCGTTTTAGCTGTTATCTTTGATGAAAATGCACAAAAAAGGCAGCGAACGCTGCCTTTTCTAATAATTAAGTGATGCTCAAATGAGCATTAAATCATTATCTTTTGTTTAATGGTACGAATTCACGGTTGATTTCACCGGTGTATTTTTGGCGAGGACGACCAATTTTTTGACCTGGTTGAGATAACATTTCATCCCAGTGAGCAATCCAGCCTACTGTTCTAGACATTGCAAAAATCACGGTAAACATACTTGATGGAATGCCAATGGCTTTTAAGATAATACCTGAGTAAAAATCAACATTTGGATAGAGTTTCTTTTCAATAAAGTATGGGTCTTCAAGTGCAACTTTTTCAAGTGCCATAGCCACATCAAGTAAAGGATCGCTGATACCAAGTTCATTTAATACTTCATGACACGTTTCACGCATTACTGTTGCACGTGGATCGAAGTTTTTGTAAACACGGTGACCAAAGCCCATTAAACGGAATGGGTCGTTCTTATCTTTTGCTTTAGCTACAAATTCATCAACATTTTCTAAGCTACCAATTTCTTCAAGCATAGTAAGACATGCTTCATTAGCGCCGCCATGTGCAGGGCCCCATAACGATGCAACACCCGCTGCTATACAAGCATATGGGTTAGCGCCTGAAGAACCAGCTAAACGAACAGTTGATGTTGATGCATTTTGTTCATGATCAGCATGTAAGGTAAAGATTCTATCCATAGCGTTCGCTACGATAGGGCTTACAATATACTCTTCAGCAGGTACTGAGAACATCATGTGAAGGAAGTTTTCGGCATACGAAAGTTCATTGCGTGGGTAAACAAATGGCTGACCAACACTATACTTATAAGCCATCGCAGCAATGGTAGGCATTTTAGCAATCAATCTATGAGCACTACGCTTACGTTGTGCAGCGTCAGTGATATCTAAATCACTGTGATAGAAAGAAGACATAGCGCCAACAACACCACAAAGCATTGCCATTGGATGTGCATCTGGTAAGAAACCATGGAAGAAATGAACTAACTTCTCATGTACCATAGTATGTGTAGTGATGATTGATTTAAATTCTTCATATTCTGATTGAGTCGGCGCATCGCCATTCAATAAGATATAACAAACTTCAAGGTAATCGGCTTGTTTAGCAAGACTATCAATAGGGTAACCACGGTGTTGTAGAACACCTTTACCGCCATCAATAAAGGTAATAGATGATTCACAAGACCCCGTAGCTAAAAAGCCCGGGTCATAGGTGAAATAGCCATGGCTACCTAAAGTTCTAATATCAATTACGTCAGTACCTGCAGTACCTTTTAAAACTGGAAATTCACCAATTTCTTTGCCATCAATACTCAGAGAGGCTTTTGATTCAGCCATAATGTTTTTTCCCCTATCAAATTATAATTTATGTACATTTACTGACATTCTCTAAGCTGATTAATGAATATACTAAAAAGGCTCAGTGAATAAATCGTCAGTTTTTGTGACTATTCTGGGTTTTTTAAACTGCCGACATTCTACCCTGAAATGAAATTAAAATGTAAGAGTAATTATACTAAAGTTTAATGCAGCGCAAATAGTTGTGTAAAAATCAATCATAGGATTTTTTAATCGAAATGGTAAATTGAATTTATTTACTATCAGCTATATAATCTAGCCGTTCTGTAATTGCTTATTATTACTTCGTAATTTAAATAAGAAAAAAAACAGTAAATTTCTTATTTAATCGAGAGATAACTTTTGTCTTGAAAGTTAGTTTCTTATACCAAAGTCTCAATAGAATTCATTAGTTAAGTTCGGTATTATTATTCGACTTCGGTGAACTGAGGAATAGCTAAGGAGCTATTTTTTAATAAAAGGCAGTTACCGTGCATTTCGGGAATTACTTTTGTTTATATTGATTTTAACGTTTCAATTAAGATTATAAGTCAGCTAAGTAAAGGTAGTTCATGAGTAACAATAATAAAAGTTGAAGGCTTTCGAGCTCTTTAGGCAACAATTGTGAAAAAACAACGTCCTGTAAACCTAGATTTAACTACAATAAAAATGCATCCCGCTGCTAATGCTTCTATTTTACACCGTGTATCTGGTGTGATTATGGTTTTTGCTATTGGTATTTTATTGTTTACCCTTTCAACCTCTCTTTCTTCTGCTGAAGGATTTGCTCAAATTCAAGGTTACCTTGATGGCTTTTTCTTTAAATTCATTATTTTCGGCTGTCTTTCTGCCTTGACTTTCCATGTGTTAGCGGGTGTTCGTCACTTGTTAATGGATCTAGGTCATTTTGAAGAACTAGCTTCAGGTAATGCCTCTGCCAAATTAATCATGGTTATTTGGTTAGCAGTATCAGCAGTTATAGGAGTTTGGTTATGGTAAACGTCGTCACATCAGCAGGCCGTAATGGCGTGCATGATTTTATTCTTTTAAGAGCTAGTGCAATTATCCTTGTACTATACACTTTACTTCTCGCAGGTTTCTTCGTGGTAACACCTAGTGTTACTTACGATGTATGGCAAGGTTTCTTTGCTTGTATGAGTGTTAAAGTAGCAACAGTAATGGCGTTATTAGCATTACTTGTCCACGCTAAAATAGGTGTATGGCAAGTACTTTCTGATTACGTAAAACCTGCGTTTTTACGCGGTGCATTACAAATCTTCTTTTCTGTTACTTTATTAGCCTACTTAGTGTTTGGCTCTTTAACCGTGTGGGGTGTATAAGTGAGCGTTCCAATTCGTGAATTTGACGCCATCGTTATTGGCGCAGGCGGTGCAGGTATGCGCGCTGCATTAGCAATTTCAGAATCAGGCAAATCTTGTGCCTTGATCTCTAAAGTTTTTCCAACTCGTTCTCATACTGTATCTGCTCAAGGTGGTATTACCGTAGCTTTAGGTAATGCTCATGAAGATCATTGGGAACAGCACATGTACGATACCGTTAAAGGTAGCGATTACATCGGTGACCAAGACGCCATCGAATATATGTGTAAAACAGGTCCTGAGTCTGTTATTGAATTAGAGAAAATGGGTTTACCTTTTTCTCGTACGGAAGAGGGTAAAATTTACCAACGTCCGTTTGGTGGCCAGTCTAAAAACTTTGGTGGCGAACAAGCCGCTCGTACTGCTGCCGCAGCCGATCGTACAGGTCATGCATTACTTCATTGTTTATATCAGCAAAACGTTAAAAACAAAACGAATGTATACTCAGAATGGTATGCACTAGATTTAGTTAAAAACAGTGACGGTGCCGTTGTCGGTACTACTGCAATTTGTATTGAAACCGGCGAAGTTGTTTACTTTAAAGCACGTGCTACTGTACTTGCTACGGGTGGCGCGGGTCGTATTTTCGCTTCTACAACTAACGCTCACATCAATACTGGTGATGGTGTTGGTATGTCGCTTCGTGCTGGCATTCAAATGCAAGACATGGAAA
>OJHK01000887.1_pt1 | contig 16023 bp, 16 predicted proteins | sample 1595161 | NCBI WGS metagenome assembly OJHK01 (sample SAMN05416842, study PRJEB24817) | seawater metagenome | isolation source: Sea water | place: Canada:Atlantic | collected 2013-07 | reverse complement strand
ATCTACACCTCTCTATTCGTCGGCAGCGTCAGATGTGTATAAGAGACAGGTGTGGTGGTGATGCTCGCCATGGCTTGTTCCCAGGTCAGTCCGCGGGCGACGAGCACGGCGGCCTCAAAGAGGACATTGCGGCTTTTCGGCGCGTAGGCTTCGTAGCCGGTCTGAATGGCGAAGGGGATGCCGGCGGCTTGGAGCTTCGAGGCGGTGGCCATGCTGGCATTTTCCATTTCGCCGGCGGCGCGGGCCATCGTGGGGTGAAGGATTACGGGAAACCCACTTGCTTTGATCTCATCGAGCACGAGATGGGCTTCGGCGCCGCCATCGAGCACGACATCGAGTTCAAACTCTCGGGCGATGCGGAGTGCGCCCAGAATGTCGACGGCGCGCTGCGCGTTGATTAGGAGGCGTTGTTCGCCGGAGAGCGCGCGGGTGAGTGCTTCGAGGTGGAGATTACGGCCGGGTTTTTTGTCTGCTTCGGCTGTCGCGCGTTTGGCGGTGTATTCCTGCGCCTTGATCAGGTCGGCGCGCAACATGGCGAGAGCTTTAGGTCGGGTGCCGGGCGCTTTACCCTTGGTCGCGTTGTCACTGGGGATGCCGGATTGGCCGAGCGTGACGGTCACCATTTTTTGCGGTGCGATCACGTCTTGGTCTGCCGTGCGGGCGTGGAGTTTGGCGACCATGGTGGTGCCGGAAATGAGAGCGCGGGGGGCGTGGCCGGTGTTGATCGTAGTGATGCCGAGCGAACGGGTGAATGGCACGAGTGGCTCACGGGCGTTGTAGGCATCGATGGCGCGTAGGTCGGCTTGAAGGGGCGCCGACTTGTCGAGTTGGTCTTGGTCGTGGGGCTGGTTGAGTTGGCCGGAGAGGCCGAGCACGGAGTGGGCATCGATCAGTCCGGGCGTGACCACGGCGGCTTTGATGATGCGACCGATGCGGGGCGCGATGGTGGAGTCGGCGGGACCGACGCGCACGATTTTGCCATCCGAGATCACGATGATGGCATCCTTGATCGGAGGTCCTGCCATGGTGTGCAGGGTGTCGGCGCGCACGAGCAGGGTTTGCCCCGAGAGGCTCAGGACAGAGCTGGCGAAGAGCGCGAGGAAAAGAGAGCGGATAAAAGAGATCATGGGGAAAGGGCTCAGTGGTTATGCGCGAAGTCGATCTGCGTGGTGTAGCAGCAGAGGTAGGGCTGGGTGGGAGCGCTGGCACCGAGTCCGCCAACGGCGAAGAGGTGATCATCCGGGGCTGTGAGGTCGAAGACCTGTTGGCCTTCGATGAACGTCTGCTCGACGACGGTGTAGACGCTGAGGGGGTCGCCGTTGAGGATAATGAAGTCGGCGTCTTTGCCGGGTTCGAGCGAGCCGATGCGGTCGTCGAGTTCGAGGATCTTGGCGTTGTTGAGTGTGAGGGCTTTGAGCGCACCCTCGCGGGTCATGCCGCCGCGGACAGCGAGGGCGGCGGTCCGCAGAAAGAAACGAGAGTCGGTGATGTAATCGTCGGTATGGAAGCCAACGAGCACGCCGGCTTTTTCGAGCACGGCTCCCGTGCGCCAGGCGACGTCCCGGGCTTCGAGTTTGCTACCGGGGCTGTCGAGCACGATGAGGGAACAGGCGACACCGGCCGCGGCGATTTCATCGGCGACCTTCCAGCCATCGCTCACGTGTTGCAGCACAACGTTAAAGCCGAATTCACGTTTGAGTCGAAGGACGGTGAGAATGTCGTCGTGGCGATGGGTGTGGTGTTGAATGGTGCGGCGGCCGGCGAGGATTTCCCCGAGGGTCTCGAGACCGAGGTCACGGGCGGGCAGTTTTTCTGGATCATCTCCGGCGGCGGCGATCTTTTTTTGGTATTCCTGCGCGGCGATGAAGGCTTCGCGCACGAGAGCGGCGGACTTGGCGCGGCTGCCAGGGAACTTGGCATACTTGGCTTGTTTGAGCGCGTTGGTGCCGTTGGCCATTTTGACTCCGCCGGCCATGCGGCCGTCAGGAAGGGTGATCAGCATGCCTTCGACCGTGTTGGTATCACGGAGTTTGGCGTAGACGGTTTGGCCGGAGATGAGGTGACCAGAGCCCGGCATGAGGTTGGCGGTGGTGATGCCGCCGGCTTGAGCTCGCTGGATGGTGGCGTCGCGGGCGTCGATGCCGTCGAGAGCACGCAGCCCAGGTTGAATGGGTTCGGAGTTGTCCGCGTTGAAGCCGGGCCAGCCGCCGATGTGGGAATGGGAATCGACGAGGCCGGGCATGATTGTTTTGCCGGTCACGTCGACCTGGGTCGCGTTGATTGGGATCGAAACATCTGTGGTGGATCCGATTGCGGTTATTCGGCCATCTTCGACGACGAGAATTCCTTCGGGAATCGGATCGCCCGTGATGGGGATCAACTTTGCGCCGACGTAGGCGGTGGGTTCGCCGAGGGCGGAGGCAGCACAGAGCAGGCTGCCAAGCAGATAGCCAAATCGAGGGGTTAGCATGGGGCGGACTTTAGGGTTTGGCGGAGCCGAAGCAATTCGATGTGCGATTAAATCGATCATGGATGGTGGTCGAATTCTCGACGTCGGGTGCGGGGATCGTATGGTGTCACTCATGCCTGATATCCCTGCCCCACCCTCGCTTGGCCAAGTCGCGATTACGGTGAGTGATGTCACGGCGGCGAAGACATTTTATAAGGACATTCTGGGACTAGAATTTTTGTTCGATGCGGGGCCGAACTTGGCGTTTCTCCAAGCGGGAGACGTGCGGGTGATGTTGACGATACCGCAGGGTCACGGAGAGCCCGGCAAAAACTCCGTGTTGTATTTCAAGGTAGCCGGGATTGCAGATCGGTATGCGGCGATAATCTCGGCCGGGGCGACGGCGGAGCGGGAGCCAGGACTGACCGCGAAAATGCCGGACCATGATTTGTGGATGGGGTTTGTGCGGGATCCCGATGGGAATCTGGTGGGCTTGATGGAAGAGGTGCGTCCGCCGGCCGCATCAACGGAGTAACCCCATGAAGAGTATTTTAATCACGATCTTGGTACTCGGTTCCGCGGTGGTGGGACTTTGGTGGTATGCCGATAAACGCACCGCAGAGATCGAAGCGCAGAAAGAGACGCGTCGGGTGGCGGAGGAAAATGCGGTGCGTGAGGAGCGTCTGGAGCTGTTTGGCGAGGCGGCGTTGAATCCGGAGATCGTATGGTCCGAGCTGAGTGGCCTGGGCATTTTGATCTTGGAGGAAGGCACGGGGGCGAAGCCGTTGCCGGGTGCAGAGGTGACGTTTAGCTACAAGGTGACGCTCAAGGATGGCACTGAGGTGGATCGCACGGGAGAGCCGACCGATGCGCGCATCGGGCAGATGATTTCCGGGGTCTCGGCGGGTTTGATGAAGACCAAGGGAGGTGGCCGTTCCTTGCTTTTTATCCCCGCCAAGCTCGCTTACGGACGGCAAGCGTATGGACCGATTCCGAAGAACTCGGCGCTCCTTTTCGAGATTGAGCTGATGAAGCCTTAGGGCGTTGAGACGGCGCGCTCGGCGAGCACTCCCTACCCCGCCTTCCTGTCTACTATTTCTCCGACTGCTACACGATAGTGGTAGGGCGCTTTCGCCGAAAGCGCTGTTTTAACCTTGGGGTGTCGGGCGGGAATCTCGACCCACGTCAATCCGCTTTATTGAAGGGGTATTGGGGACTCGCTCTAAGTGCGGCGGCGGCGGGATCGCCAGATGAGAAAACACCCGCCGAGGGCGAAGAGCGACCAAGTTCCGGGTTCCGGCACGGGTTGGAAATTTGAAAGCGTGACGCTCAAGCTGTTGTAGGTGACGTTGAAGGAACCGAGTCCGTCCGTGGTCCAAAACCGGGTGCCACTGGTGGCATTGCTGGTGAGTCCCAGCATGTTGACCCCGAGCTGGCCGCCGCCTTCGAGGTTGAGGCCGTCGAGGATGAGCTTGTTGCTGGCGGCGGCGCCGTAGACGCGGTTGCGGGAATTATTGTCGAGGACGACTTTGCCGGAGCCTTTGAGCGTAACGTTGCCGCCGGAGTCTACCGTGAGCGTGCCATCGATGGTGTAGGTGCCGGAGGAAAGCAGAGAGAGGTTGGTGTTGTTGTTGAGCGTGAGGCTGCTGGCCCCAGAGACGAGGTTGAGGGTGCCTCCGAGGGTATTACTGCCAGCGGTTGTGTTGATGGTGGAGCCGGTGGCGGTCGTAAGACTGCCGGAGTTGAAGGAGCCGGCGGCGAGTTGAAGCGTGGCGTTGGGGCCGACGTCGAGGGTGCCTTGGGTCACGGAAGTGCTTCCGGAGAGCCGAACGGTGGAGCCGGTCTGGGCTTGGATGGTGCCGCCGTTATTGTTGAACGATCCGGTGGTAAGCACGAGAATTCCGCCATTCACCGCGCGGTAGTTTCCGGTGTTTCTGAATGCGATGGCAGCCGGGTCGAGGGTGAGCGTGGCGTTATTTAGGTTGGCCTCAACGGTGCCTTGGTTGGTGAAGGCTAGGGAGTTGGAGCCCAACAGGCCGGAGCCTCGAATCGTATTGTCGGTGTTGGTTAGGTGATTGGACGGAGACACACCGTAGATGCGATTGTTGACGTGGTTGGACAACTCGATCACCCCGCCACCCGTCAAGGTGGCGGCGCTCGCGTTGATGATGATGTCGGTGACATTTCCGACTGATTGCACCTTGAACGTGCCGGCATTGTTAATCGTATTGGCGAGAGAGCCGTTGCTCGCGTTAGGCACGCGGAATTCGGTTCCAGAGGAAAGAGTGAGCCCATCGAGTGTAGATGCCGTGCGGCTTTCGAAGAATCCCGTGCCGGTGGAAGTCAGGGTGCCGCCGATGATTTTTGCGACGCTGAGTAATTCGATTTCGCTCCCGGTAGCGGCCGAGATGGTTCCCCCGGTGTTGGTGAAGGTGCCATTGCCGAGCTGAAGTAGTCCGCCGGTCGCAGCGTTTAACGTGCCGGTATTGGTGAGCCCACCTGATCCGGGATCGAGCTTGAGGGCATTGCTGTATAGGGCGGTGATAGTTCCCTGATTGTTTATGGTCGCGGAATTCACCCCGATCTGACCGGCGCCCTCGATCGTGATCTTGTTAACGAGGGTATTGGTGGTGGGTGAACCGTAGATGCGGTTGTTAGTATTGTTGGAAATAGAGATTTTACCCGAACCGTCGAACGTGGTGGTGGCTGAGTTGATAATAAGATTGGTGGTGTTGCCGACGGAATTCAGGTGGAGGGTTCCGTTTACCGTGAGCGTGTCCGCAACCTGGAGGGAGACCGCGTTGTTTAGGGTGACGTTGGAGCCGGTATCAATGGTGACGCCGCCGGACAAGATGGTTGTGCCGGTGGCCTTGATCGTGCCCGTGCCGGTGGTTTTGAGGGTGCCGTCTTTGATCGTGATGCCGCTGAGTTGGACCTGTCCGCCGGTGTCGGCGAGGATGGTGCCGCTGCTGTTGTTGATGGCGCCGTTGATGAGTTGGAGGAGACCGCCGTTCGCGGCCTTGAGGGTGCCGCTGTTAATGGAGTCGGCGCTGGCCGGAAGGATCAAAAGTCAGGGCGTTGAAATAGAGGGCGGAAATCGTGCCCTGGTTGTTTACGATCAGGCTATTGTTGGAAAGTTTACCGGCGCCTTGGATGGTGGTTTGGTTGATGAAAGTAGCCGCACCCGAACCGGTGATCCGATTGTTTGAATTGTTACCCAGATCGATCGAGCCCGTGCCGCTCGCCGTGGTGGTGCCGTCGGTGAACTGTAAGCTCGTGGTGTTGCCGACGGAATTAAGGGCGAGGGAGGATCCCGCATTGAGCACGATCGAAGCGGTAGCGCTTTGGGCGTCCAGGCTGAGGCTCTGGTTGTTGGCGATGGAGACCGTGTCGTTGGTACCGATGGTGAGATCGAGCGGTAGCGGCTACATCTACACTGACGGTTACAGTAGACGCGTTGAGCGGATCGATTTGGACGTGGTTATTTCCGCCGGGCAGACTGTCGGTGTCCCAATTGCCGGAAGTGCTCCAAGTGCCCGATCCACCGAGCCACTTAATATCCAAGGTTACGGCGGAAACCGAAGGCACCGTCGCAAGTGCTAGGCAAATCGCCGTAACTTTGCGAAACGTCATGGGGAGAAACGCGACCCACGACAGCGGGTCACAGACAAAAACTATCTGCGATTTGGTAGCCGGGTCAATGCGATGTCCGAACCTACTTGTTCGGAACGGGTTTCACTCCTCGATCAGGAGGTGGGCTTACCCGAAATCTTGGTTGAAGGGCAGGCGCACTCCTCTGCTCCACCGCAGCCTTGGCTCGTGCGGTGGCGGTTCTTCCACCAACGCCTCGCTAGATAGCCGACGGCGGCGATGACCACGAGGATGGCGGCGAGAGATTGGATGTCGGAGTTCATCGGAGTGGTTGGGCTAGAATCCGAGAGCGGTGCCCGCTTGGTAAATGATCAGGCAGAGCAGCCAGGCGAAGCCGGTTTGATAACCGACCTGAAAAAGAGGCCAACGCCATGAGTTGGTTTCGCGTTTTACGACGGCGAGCGTGCTCACACATTGCATGGCGAAAACATAGAAGATCATCAGGGTAAGGCAAACCAGCGGGGTAAAGAGTGGCCGACCATCGGGCCAGGTGGCGGTGCGCAGGGCCTGGAGCAGCGGCTCGGTGTCCGCGTCGTCTTCCTCCACGTTGAAGACCACACTGGTGGCACTCACAAAAACTTCGCGGGCGGCGAAGGAACTGATGAGACCGATACCAATTTCCCAATTAAAGCCGAGTGGTTTGATGACCGGTTCGATCAGTTTGCCTGCTTGGCCAGCGTAACTTTGAGCGACCTGTTCAGCGGCGCTTGTAGCGTCGTCAGACTTTGGATACGTAGTCAGGGCCCACAATACGATCGAGATGGCGAGGATGATGGTGCCTGCCCGTTTTAGAAACAGGCCACCCCGTTGCATCATTTGCAGCGCGACGTCTTTCACTCCTGGGCGGCGATACGGCGGCAGCTCCATGATCATGAGCGGTGGTTCACCCTTAAGGAGGGTGCGCTTAAACAGCCACGCGAAGCCGAATGCCCCACCCGTGCCTAAGCCATACATGAGGATCATGAGACCAACCTTGGTGATCAACGGCACTTCGCCAGTCGGCAGTAACGCGGCAATCATGAGCAGATAGACCGGCAGACGGGCTGAGCAGCTCATGAAGGGGGCCACGAGGATGGTGACCAAACGATCCTTGGGGTCCTCGATGGTGCGCGTCGCCATGATGCCGGGGATGGCACAGGCGTAGGAGCTTAGGAGAGGGATGAACGATTTTCCGTTCAAACCCACGCGACTCATCAATCGATCCATGATGAAGGCAGCTCGGGCCATGTAGCCGGTGCTTTCCAGCAACCCGATGAAGAAAAACAGAATGAGAATCTGGGGGAGAAAGATGACCACGCCTCCTACTCCCGCGATGATTCCATCCGTGATCAGATCGCGCAGGTCTCCCGCGGGCATGGCACCTTTGACTCCGTCCGCCAGAGCCGTGGTGGCGGACTCGATTAACCCCATGGGATATTCGGCCAAGGTGAAGATACTCAGGAAGAGCGCCGTCATGATGCCGCCGAGGACAGCCCAGCCCCAGAAGCCATGGGTCACCACTGCATCGATTTTGTCGGAGGTGCTTTGATCGACGGTTTGATCGGAAGACTGCACGCAGTCCTGCACCAATTTCCCAATAGCGTCGTAGCGGGCTCCCACGAGGGTTCCAGACCAGTCGGTGTTCTCGTCGCTCCAGCGTTTTTTCCAGCTCTCCAGGATGGAGGAGGTGCGCGGGCTGAGAGGTTGTGATCCGGCGACCCTAAGTTGGTCTTGGTCGGTAAGGAGTAAAAGTGCCTCGGCTCGGGCGATGAGGGGGGGCCGTTGGTCGTTGTCCTGCAGGGAGGCCTGAATTTCGGCGACAGCTGACGAAATGGCGGCGGGAACGTCCCAACGGTGGTGGGGTAATGGCAGGTCCGTCCGGCTCATGGCGAGTTTCAGCTCGATGAGCCCCTTTCCTCGCGATGCTTCTGCCGCGATAACGGGGATCCCGAGTTCCTGCTCGAGTTGACCGGTGCGGACTTTGAGTCCGGCTTTGTCGGCCAAGTCCATCATATTGACGACTAGGATGACGGGGCGGCCGAGATCGAGAATTTGGTGAACGAGGTAGAGGTTTCGTTCGAGATTTGAACCATCTACGATGCACACGATGCGATCGGGCATCTCGGTGTCGTTGGTGCGGCGACCGAGGAGGACGTCACGGGTCACGGCTTCGTCGGGAGATCGAGCGGCGAGGGAGTAGGCCCCCGGCAGATCAATCACGGTCATGGGCTGACCGTGTTGGGAGTAGGCGGTGCCGATCTTCCGCTCGACGGTTACACCGGGGTAATTTCCGACCTTCTGCTTTAGGCCCGTGAGCGCGTTAAAGAGGGTAGATTTTCCGCAATTGGGATTACCAACAAAAGCATACACCGGATTTTTCTTCCCGGGGACGACATGAGACGGAAGGCTCACGACGTTGGGATCGGCTCAACCATGATGTGGTCGGCTTCCGATTTGCGGAGGGTGAGATTGTAACCGCGCACCTTGATCTCGAGCGGGTCACCCATGGGAGCGGTGCGTAGGAGCTTCAGGGATGTTCCGGGTAGGAGCCCCATCTCGCGGAGGCGTAGAAACGCCGAGCCGGAGTGCGGGAATTCAACCAATTTGGCGGAGGAGCCGATCGGCAGGACCGACAATGCGATGGGTTCAGCCATGGCAGGGTGTGAACGGGGGCTCGATGGCCTCAGGCGGAGACCGGTGGGTGGCTGGGGCGCACCATAATCTGGCGAGCCGCGTCGTGGCTGAGGGCGATGCGGGTGCCATTCACCTGGCAGATGATGGTGGATTTTCCGGAAACTTTTTTTACCGCGGTGGATTCACCAAAACCGAGCTCACGCACGCGCTGGCGGAAGGTGCCCTCTCCTTTGAGTTCAACGACCATACCCATGGCTCCAGCGTTTAGCTGGCAAAGCGGAAGGAGAGAATTGGGAATTGAATCTGGCACGAGCGGAGGGAGATTCGATTGAGACTCAGTTTCAATGTCAATGCCCTCTCGTCTCAACTGGACACAAAAAAACGCTCCCTCTAAGGGATGCGTTTTGGAAAATGGAGGAATAGCTCTTAAGAAGAAGGGCTAACCGTGATTACGTTACCGGGGACACTTACCACTACCGAACCTTGTAGGCCGTCGATGGCGGCTTTAATTAGTGCAAGTTCGACAGCAGATAAGGAGCGATTTAGGTTATTGCCCAAAGCGACGTTAGGAAGGGTCAGATCGGTTAGGGCACCACCATTACTGGAGATTACCGCACCGATGCTGGTTCCGGTTCCGGCGCCTTGTGTAGCTACGATGGCTGGCTGTCCCGGGCCGGAAATGCTACCGTTCGTGACCGAGAAGGTCACGGTTCCGTAGGACAACTGGATGGTAAAAGAGGTGGTGGTGATAACATCTGTTTCTACTGTCTCTGTAACTGGATCTACCACTACTTCTCCCTGTGTTTCTACTACAGCAACAGCCGCTACTTCTGCTGTCACTACTGCCACTTCGGCAGCTACGGTTGAGGCGGCTTCGACTGCAACAGTGTTAGCGGTAACAGCATTGCCAGCGGCAGTAGCAACAATAGCACCGGCAGTGGCTCCAGAAGAAGACCCTGTCGATGTGGCGGCGGTTACAGCGGCGACGGCCAAAACAATGGTCGGGTTAGTGGATGCGGTGACAGCGGCGACAGCACCGGTCGATGATCCACTCGCAGAGGCTACGGCTACGGCTTGAACGACGGCTTGAACGTTGGCTACGCCGGAGGCGGCCGCGGTGGCGACTGCGCCAGAAGCTGAACCGGACGATGCGGATTGAGCGACAGCTGCGACGGATTCAGCAGTGGCTCCAGGCGCGGAAGCAGCAGCAGCCACAGCACCTGAAGAGGCACCGGTAGATGCTGAAGTGGCGGCAGCTTCAACGGCAGCGGCGACGACAACTACTGCTTGAGTAGCGGCTTGTGAGACGGCTGCAACATCAGCGGTTGGGGTTTTGTGCGACGATGATCGACACGGCTTGTTGAACGGCTTGGGTATCATTAATAGATACACCGGCATTTGTTAGCGCTGCAATAATAGCGGCCGGACTATCGCCTCAAGCTATCGCGTCGTTAAGAATAGTTTCTTGGGCTGGGGTTAATTCAGCACCGTAAACGGTGGTGCTGATGAGCAACCCGGATAATAAAACCGCGGTAAGTTTGCTGAGGAATTTCATAGTGATCAGGATTGGAAAATTGGAGAACTAACAGAAGTGGTTGAAGAGATAATTTGAGGTAAGCACATCTTTCGAAAGGGATTTGCAATAATATTTTTTGCAGTGCCAGAATGTAAAGAAGAGGAAAAGCAAATACCCAGCCATACAGGTGGCTAGATTACTTGTTTTGGCCCAGCTGGCGGTTATCGCCGCTTCTTTTTGATGAGCAGTTGGGCGACGGAGAAGCGAACTACGCTTTCTAGTCTTTCGATCTCAGCAGGGTCGATTTTGGAGTTCTTGGCGTCTTGTAGCTCGGCTTGGGCGCTTTGCATCGCCTCCTCGACCGCATTTTCGTCGATGGAGTTCTCTTCGATGGCGTGTTCGGCCAGCACGGAGACCTTGTCGCCTTGCACTTGGACGAAGCCGTCGCCGATGACGAGAGTCTCGATAACGGAGCCTTTGGCTACTCGAAGTTCGCCGTCCGTGACTTGGGAAAGCAGCGGAAGGTGACCCGGCAGCACGCCAATTTCACCTTCGACGGTGGGAATCACCACGTTGTCGACGGTGTCCGAGTAGACCCGGGCTTCAGGAGTGACGATTTCGAGAGTGAGCATTTCAGTAGCGAGTAGTGGGTAGCGAGTAGTGGGTAGTGAGTAGTGAGTAGCGGGTAGGTGCTTAAAGCTTCAAGGTGTTGAGATGCTCGCTACTCGCTACTCGATGGTCGCTACTTCAAACAATTATTTCTTGGAGGCTTCTATGACCTCGTCGATGCCACCCTTCATGTAGAAGTCACCTTCGGGAACCTCATCGAGCTCGCCGTTGAGGATCATCTTGAAGCCCCGGATGGTGTCCTTGACGCCGACATACTTACCGGGGCTGCCGGTGAAGACTTCAGCAACGTGGAAGGGTTGGGAAAGGAAGCGTTGGATCTTACGAGCGCGGTAGACCATGAGCTTATCTTCAGGGGAGAGCTCATCGAGACCGAGAATTGCGATGATGTCTTGGAGATCTTTGTAGCGTTGGAGCACGCGTTGGACCTCGCGAGCGATGCCGTAATGTTCTTCACCAACGATACCAGGCTCGAGCGCCTTGGAAACGGATGAGAGCGGATCGACCGCTGGATAGATACCGAGCTCGGCGATGGAACGCTCCAACACGATGGTGGAGTCCAAGTGAGCAAAGGTATTGGCGGGCGCAGGATCGGTGAGATCATCGGCCGGCACGTAGACCGCTTGGAACGAGGTGATCGAACCCTTCTTGGTCGAAGTGATGCGCTCTTGGAGCAGCCCCATTTCGTTGGCCAGGGTGGGTTGGTAACCCACCGCGGAAGGCGAGCGACCCAACAAAGCGGACACTTCGGAACCGGCTTGCGAGAAACGGAAAATGTTATCGACGAAGAGCAACACGTCTTGGTTTTGTTCGTCGCGGAAATATTCGGTCATCGCGAGAGCGGAAAGGGCGACGCGCATCCGAGCACCTGGTGGCTCGTTCATCTGACCGTAAACGAGGGCGACCTTGGATTTGCTGAGATCCTTTTGATCGATCACGCCCGCATCGGACATTTCGTGGTAGAGATCATTACCTTCACGGGAACGCTCCCCCACCCCGGCGAACACGGAGTAACCACCGTGGCCTTTCGCGATGTTGTTGATGAGCTCCATGATGACCACGGTCTTGCCCACGCCAGCACCACCGAAGGCGCCGACTTTACCACCCTTGGTGAAGGGGGCGATGAGATCGATGACCTTGATGCCCGTCTCGAGGATGTCGGACTTGGTGTCTTGGTCGACCAACGCAGGGGCTGGACGGTGAATGGGGTAACGCTTCTCGTGGGGCACGTCGCCGCGGCCGTCTACGGGTGTGCCAGTCACGTCGAAGATGCGACCGAGGACGCCGTCACCAACCGGGACGGTGATAGGTGAGCCGGTATCCGTGACTTCCATACCGCGCTTCAGGCCTTCTGAGGAAGACATGGCGATGGAACGTGCGACGCCGTTGCCCATGTGCTGCTGCACCTCGAGGGTGAGGTTCTCAGTCTTACCGTGCACCTCGAAGGTGACGACAAGAGCTTGGTAGATAGGAGGCATGCTGTTCGAGGAGAACTGCACGTCGACGACGGGGCCGATGACTTGGGTGATTTTGCCGGTATTGCTCATGACGGGCGGGCGCTGAAGTGGATGGGTTTGTTAAAAAGGTTAAGCGGCCTGTCCGGCTGCAATTTCGAGAATTTCCTGCGTGATGGCGGCCTGACGGGCTTTGTTGTATTCGAGGGTCAGGTCGTCGAGCAGGCTGTTGGCGTTGTCCTTGGCGGTCTTCATCGCGACCATACGGGCGCTGTGTTCAGAGGCCTTGGCGGACAAGGAAAGTTGGTAGAGGAAGCGGTTCACGTAGAACGGCAGCAACGCCTCGAGCACGGTTTGGGCGTCGGGCTCGAAGATCATCAGACGATCATCGACGGCCTTGCGGGGGGACTCATCGGCATTGTCGTCAGCAAGGTTGGCCACGAATTCGACCAAGTTGTTCAGCGGCAGAATTGGACGGTGCACGGACTCTTGGATGAGCGTGTTTTTAAACTGCGGATAGATGACCTCGATGGTGTCGATTTCGCCCTTGAGGAATTGATCCATCATGAAGTCGCCGACGACTTTGATTTCCTTGAAAGGCACTTTGTCGTGCACCCCAAAATTGGCGACAACGTTGCGGCCGGAGCGGGCGAGGAATTGCGCGCCCTTTCTGCCGATGACGACAAACTTGGCGTCGTCTTTGATCGCGGCCGCCAGCTTGAACAGATTCGCGTTGAGTGGTCCGCAGAGACCCTTGTCGGTTGTGACTAACAGGATGCCGCGGGTCTTCACTTCGCGGGGCTGCAGAAACGGGTGCAGGGTGCCGTCGACCTTGGGGGCCAAGGCAGCGAGCATGTCGGACAAGAGTTCAGCGTAGGGGCGACCCGCGAGAGCGGAGGCCTGCGCCTTCTTCATCTTGGACGCAGCGACCAGCTCCATCGCCTTGGTGATTTGGCGAGTGTTTTTGACCGACTTGATGCGTCGGCGGATGTCGCGGGTGGAAGCCATTTGGATTTACGAGGTCAGATTTACGAATTCAGATTTAGTCAGCGGATTTGATTCAAATCGTAATTCGTAAATCGTAATTCTAAAATTGAATTAGCTTTGCGCGGAGGCCCACTCATCGCAGGCGGTCTTCAGCTCGGCTTCGATTTCGTCGGTGACTTTGGCAGTCTCGCGAATCTTCACGAGGAGGTCAGCCTTACGGGTCACGAGGAATTCGCGGAGGTTGGCGGCGGATGCGGTCACTTTCTCGGTGTCGATCGTCGCGTAATAGTCTTTCTGGAGGGCCCAGAGTGTGGCCACCTGTTCCTCGATCGGAATCGGGTTGAAGGCGGGTTGCTTGAAGAGCTCCACGATGCGGTTACCGCGATCGAGTTGAGCTTTGGTCTTGGCATCGAGGTCGGAACCGAACTGGGCGAAGGCTGCGAGCTCACGGAACTGGGCGAGCTCACCTTTGAGTTTACCACCGACTTGTTTGGTCGCCTTGATCTGAGCGGCCGAACCCACGCGGGAAACGGACAGTCCCACCGAAACGGCTGGTCGAATGCCTTGATTGAAGAGATCGGTCTCGAGGAAGATCTGACCGTCGGTGATCGAAATCACGTTGGTTGGAATGTAGGCCGATACGTCACCCGCTTGAGTTTCGATGATTGGCAGAGCGGTCAACGAACCCTTGCCGTCGAGACGAGCGGAGCGCTCGAGCAGGCGGCTGTGCAGGTAGAAAACGTCTCCCGGATAAGCCTCACGACCGGAAGGACGCTTGAGGATGAGGGAGATTTGGCGGTACGCCACGGCGTGTTTGGAGAGATCATCATAAACGATGAGGGCATCCATGCCGTTTTCCATGAACCACTCGCCGATCGCTGCACCGGAGAACGGAGCGAGGTATTGATTGGCGGGATTGTCGGCCGCAGGAGCGGCGACGATCACGGTGTATTCGAGGGCGCCGGCTTCTTCCAAAGCAGCGAGCGTGCGCACGATGTTGGAGTTCTTTTGGCCGACCGCGACGTAGATGGAGTAAACCGGACGGAAGTCTTTGTTACCTGATTCCAAGCCGACCTTGTTGATCTTGGCTTGGTTGATGATCGTATCGATCGCGATGGTGGTCTTACCGGTGCCGCGGTCACCAATGATGAGCTCACGTTGGCCACGACCGATTGGAATCATGGAGTCGATCGCCATGATGCCGGTGAGGAGTGGTTGGGAAACCGACTTACGGGCGATGATACCAGGAGCGATTCGCTCAACCGGGTAAGTTTCCTTTGAGTCGATCGGGCCTTTGCCGTCGACCGGATTACCGAGCGCGTCGACGGTGCGACCGAGGAGCGCCTTGCCGACGGGAACGGATAACAGTCTGCCGGTGGTGAGGACTTCGTCACCCTCACGGAGCTCCGAGACATCACCGAGGACCACGCAACCGACTTCGTCTTCCTCAAGATTGAGGGCGATGCCGATCGTGCCGCCGGGAAATTGGACCATCTCGTTATACATGACGTCCGAGAGGCCGTCGATTTTGGCAACACCGTCAGCGACGGTGCGGATGGTGCCGGTGTTCTTTTTGACCGCCTTATTGGAAAGGTTGGCGATCTGAGATTCGATTTGTTCGAGGACGGTGCTCATGGCGGTGTTGGTCGCGAGAGGGTTGAAGGAGGCGGTTAGTTAAAGGGAGAAAACTCAGAGTGAGTTTGCGAGGGAGTCGAGTTGGCCGGCGACGGTTGATTCGTAGACGTCATCGGCGATGCGCACGCGCAGACCAGCGATGAGCGAATCATTCTGACGGGCGATGGCGGCGATCGGACGGTGGTATTTTTGCGAGAGGGCTCCTGCAATGGAACCGAGAATCGTGTCGGAAATGCTGCCGGCGTGTTCTACCACGGCGTTGAATTTGGCCAACTCGATGCTGATGCGACGGTGGTAAGCCTTGAGCATTCCCATCGGTGAAGCGGGAGGATGCTTCTCGAGGTAGGCCAGCACTCCGGCGACTTTCTCGCCATCGACGGCGCCGTCAGCATCAAGGCTGAGGGCGGTGAGCTGTTTGACGAGCTGTTGGTCGGATTTAGTGAGAGTGGCCACTGTTATGAAAAAGCTGAAACGCTGAAAATTAGAAAACTGAAATCAGGATGCAGTTAGGCGACGGTGAGTTGTTTGGCGGCCGCGTCGTTGTAGCGGGCGCGCTCTTCGTCGGTGAGTTCATTAGCGAGAACTTGGCGGGTGGTGTCGACCACAAGGCGGGCAATCTCACCGCGAGCTTCGGCGATCATCTTGCGATGCTCGAGCTCGGTGGAGTGCTGGGCCTTGGTGATGAGGTCCTGCGCTTTGACGGTGGCTTCCTGAGTTTGTTTTTCGAGGAAGGCTTTGGCGGAAATGCGAGCCTCGTCGATGAGCTTGGTGGCATCACCTTGGGCGACCTTGATGATGGCGGCGCTTTCTACAGCGGCGGCATCGAGCTTCAACTTCATCTCTTCGGCGTGCTTGATGCCGGCGTCGATCTTGGCTTGGCGTTCTTCCATCGCGCCGGTGACCGGTTTGATGAGTTTGAAGTAAACGACAGCGAAGAAGATCAGAAAACCGACCAGCTGGAAGAGGATGTAACGTCCTTCGATGCCGAAGTCACCCAGGCCGAATTTCTCCAGCGTGCTTTGGGCTACTTGAGCGTCGGCGGCGGCGAGGATGAGATTGGTCCTGTCTCTTATACACATCTCCGAGCCCAC
>OJHK01000881.1_pt1 | contig 16147 bp, 12 predicted proteins | sample 1595161 | NCBI WGS metagenome assembly OJHK01 (sample SAMN05416842, study PRJEB24817) | seawater metagenome | isolation source: Sea water | place: Canada:Atlantic | collected 2013-07 | reverse complement strand
CTTTGGAACGCCCAGTGGATCTGCGGCAATCACCACAAGCGGAACAGAAATCTTTCTGAAGTTTAAGTTTTAATATCCAGGCAAATCATCTGATTTAAGCAAAACAACACCCTAATAATTTTATGAGTCATATATCTCTAAACCCTATATTTTACTAGGGATAGCTGGGTTCTAATTACCCCCTTTTATTTGGGGGTTAAAACCAGTGGGCAGGGGTAAACCCGGATCTTTTTTTCGAGGTACTTTTATATCATTTACTTTAATTCTTTTACTTTTTCACGGAGTAGCTTGAATGCTTTTGTTACATGAGCCTTTTGAATAAATAAAAGCAAAGCGAAAAAATTTATTATTTGTACTTAGATAATAAATTTCAGTAATAAATAGAAAAATGAAGGACAAAGAAGGCAACCAAGTCCAGTGTAGAAAGTTGCTGTTAATGCCCCATAGGGAACCAATTTAACATCTGTTGCAGCAAGTCCAGCAACGACACCGCTGGTTGTGCCTATAAGTCCTCCGAAAACTACTGCTGAGTGGGGGTTGTCTAATTTAATTAATTTGGCTATTAGCGGGGTGATAATAGTAGTTAGAATAGTTTTTACTACTCCAGTCGCTACACTTATAGCGATCACGTTTGAGCTTACTCCTAAAGCTGAACCTGTGATGGGTCCAACTATATATGTACAAGCACCTGCCCCAATTGTAGTCAGACTTTCAGCATCAGAATATCCCATATTTAATGCTATAACAACTCCTACAAAAAATGATATTGTAATACCTATAAATAATGATATTACACCTGCTAACCCTGCTTGTCTAATCTTATTGAGATCTGCACCCATTGCAGTTGCGACTACAGAAAAATCTCTTAACATAGAACCTCCTAAAATAGCTAACCCTGAAAATAGTGGAATATCAGCTAATCCTTTTTCTCCTCCAAAAAAAGCTAAGCTTAAACCAAATAAGATAGCAATAGCAACATCTGGGATTCGGTTATTTATAATTTTTTTTGAGAAAAGCTTAGCAAATAGCATTATACTCCCGACTAATAAAAAAGCAAATATCAATCCGTTTTTACCAATAATCTGATTAATTATCTCCATCTTGATTTTTTTCTGATTGATTCCCTATTTTTGAAATTACCGGAACTAAAAGTAGCCCTGCGACTGTAGCGCAAAGTCCTGCAAGTAAAGCCAAAGCACCTCCAGTCATGGCTGCTTTAACATTTAATGAAGCTGCCATGGCTACTATAATGGGAATGTACATTGCACTCCAAAAAGAAATTCCACTTTCAGACTCTTCGGCCCACCATCCTTTTTTTCTTAGATATAAACTTGACACCATCAATAAAAACATTGCAAAACCAACCCCACCTACATCACTATTTATGTTCAAAACCTGCCCTAAAAAACGACCTGCCAGTTTACCTATTAAAAAGCAAGCTGACAATAAAGCCACACCATATATTTTCATTAGTTTATTTTTTTAGTATTAAATAATGTGACCAATTTTTTTTTAGTAACCTTACCCATAACGTTTCTGGGAAGTTCCTCTAATTTTATAAAATTCCTAGGAGTTTTATATCCAGGAAGCTTAGATTTTAACCAGATTTTTAATGTATCAAAGTCAATAGATTTATTTGCTGAAACAATTCCAGCACCAATGACTTCGCCCCACTCTAAGTTAGGAATACCCACCACAGCACAGTCTTTTATTTTTGGATGTGAACGAAGAATTTCCTCAATTTCCAAAGCAGAAACTTTATATCCACCAGATTTTATTATATCGACAGAATTCCGCCCTAAAATCTTAAAAGCACCTTCTTCGTAAATTGCAATATCCCCAGATTGGAACCAACCATCTTCTGTAAAGCTATTTGCAGTTTCTAGGGGTTTATTCCAATATTCTTTAAAAACATTTTCTCCTTTTATTTGAATTTCACCTTGAGTACCCTTATCAACAATTTGATTAAACTCGTTAACTAACCTAATTGAAACTTTAGGCAAAGGCTGTCCGATATATCCTGGCTTGCGCTTTCCGCGATAAGGATTACTAATTGCCATTCCTATTTCTGTCATTCCATAACGTTCCAAAAGAATATGGCCGCTTATTTTTTCCCATTCCTCTAACACACTTACAGGAAGTGCTGCAGATCCAGAAACCATTAATCTAAAGGCTTTTAGATTTTTTGAAATTATTTTTTTTTCAATTTGATCATTTTTTTTCCAATAGGAGATGAGTTTAAAATAAATAGTGGGTACGGCCATAAATAGATTGATTTGCTGTTTAGCAAACACTTCAAATACTTTTTTTGCATCAAAGCCTACTAGAAATTCGCAGCATGCACCATTCCATAGGGAACAACTCATAATATTTATGATTCCGTGAACATGATGCATGGGAAGTACATTTAATATGTGATCCTGACTTGTCCATTCCCAAGCCTGACTCAAAGCAATAATTTGGGCTTCTATATTTGCGTGTGTTGTCACTACTCCTTTAGGAGAGCCTGTCGTACCGCTAGTATAAAGTATAAGTGCATCCCTGTCTTTTTTAACATCTGGAAGTTGTCCTGTTTTGAGTTCTAATTTTTCAATTGAAATAAAAAGTTCAGGCGATTGGTCAAGAAGGGGTTTTAATAGCGCTTTATATTCTTTAGAATAAAAGACGAGTTCAGCAGTTGTGTCATTTAAAATATATTCAATGGATTCTATAGGATGTTTTTCGCAAAGAGGAACTGCAATGCCACCCGCTCTCCAAATACCCCATTGAATAGAAGCATATTCATAGCTAGAGGGGACTAAAAATGCAATTCTTGCGCATTCTAAATCATTTCTCCCATTTAGAAGCGAAAGTGCTATGGATCTAGAATCATTTAATAATTCATCATAGGTATAGCTTTTACCATCACTAACAACAGCTTTTTTTTTAAAAAATGAAGTTGCTCTTTCAATTAATCTAATCATATTTTAAATTTAATAAATATATATTATAAACTCACCCCTTCAAAATAAGTCTATTTTCCTTTTGGGGATACGCTGGTGAAATGGGTATATAACCTAATCCAACTATGGGTTTTTATGCGAAAACGTGACATATGTCATTTTTTAAATGATACAATAATTATAGTTTATTAAAAATTAACAATAAATTATTTAAAATGAAAGGAATATTATTCACATTATTATTCACCTTCTCAATTAGTGTAAATTCTCAATATGCAGTACTAGACTTTTTTGTGTTGGAAGACGGAATGGAAAAAGAATATTTAGAACTCGAAAAGCTTTGGAAAGAATATCATCAGTTAAACGCAGATCAAAACATTACAAATGGATGGGCTCTTTGGAAACTTCCTCCCAGTGAAAGCGATGACGAAAAAACCGCTCATTACCTAACTATTAACCAATTCACTTCAAAAGAGCAGGCAGAATCAGCCAATAAAAACTTTGAGTATACTGATGTAGTAAAAATAATTAAAAAAAGAATGAGGGGCAAAGTGTCTTCCCGTCAAATAGATAAAACTTTAGGAACCAAAGTTAAAAAGCATTGGAGAACTTATCAAGTGGAGATGTTAGACCAAACTATTTTTGCAGGTGGATGTTTAAAAATTGGTGATAAAATGAATATTTCACCCATGATACAAAAAGATGATGAATATGAAAAATATGAGTCGAATGTTGCAAAACCATTCTTTAATAAAAATATTTTAAAAGGTAATCTTAGATGGTGGGGTTTTACAAAAGTTGTAGGGAGAAATAAGCATGCATTTAAAGACATCACTCACTTTACGTGGAGGATATCTGTTAAAGGAAAAAAATTGGAGAGAATTATTTATGAAAATGACTTTATAACTGATAAAATTTGGGATTTAACTAAAAAATCTCGAGGCATGAAAACTTCAAAAACTATGGAGTTGATAATGAAAACAAATTAAAAATCAGAAACTGATATTACTAACTTTTAATCAATTCAAAATGAAAAAAATTATACTTTTTAGTACACTACTTTTTATTTCTTTAAAAACTTTTGCCCAGGTAGAACCTGGTTCAACACTCAGGTATCACTTTTTTAAAGTTGAAAAAGCTGTAATGCCCGAGTATGAAACCGTAATGAAAGATTGGTTTCAAAAAGTTCAACAAGCAAGGGTAGACAATGGTTGCATAAAAGCCTGGGTTTTTCGAAAAATCGTCCCTGGACCATCCAATCATTCCTCGGAATATACTCATATGGCAATAGATGTTTTAATGCCTGGTGAAGAGGGTCCTGATATGTCAAAATGTAATATTAATTATGAGGAATTATTTCCTGATTTGAGTGAAGGAATGATTGAACTAATGCAAAAAATAATGAATAATAAGGAAAGGATGTATAAGGCAAGATTGAAATACATCGCTGGAGGAGGTGATCTTCAACCATATGCTATCTATAATCTAACTAAAACCAAGAATAGATCTAAATATATAAATAAACACCAAGAATATTTTGAAATATTCACCAAGTATTCTGATCGAGGTGCCTGGCACTCCTTACAGAGAATTGATCCAGAGGGTTATGCCCAATGGAATTGGGATTATGTTACTGTTGATGCTTATCCTTCGGCAGTTATTGCTAGAAAAAATGCTAATAGAATCCCTAAAAATATACAAGATAAAATACTCAAAAAATATGGTGCTGGACCTGAACAAAGAACGATTAGAGAAAGGTTTGTCGGATTACTTTTAGCTAAAGCCAACTAAATTTAAAATTAAAAATCCACTATTTATTTTGCTATTGTTCATGCTTTTTTCTTGTGACAACAAACCAGTTAAATCTCAAAAAGAAATACTGACTGAAACAACAAAGACTACTGTAATCAAAGCATTTAATGCGCAAATGGCTGGTGAAATTGAAGTAATGAAATCGCAATTGGCTGAAGAATTCACTTTTATATTAACGGGGCAACTCGATATTTCAAAACATACAATTGGAATGAATTTTTAGAATTCGCAGGATATTTCGGCTCACTACTCAAAGGAGATGTAGGAGTATCTTACAAAGGAATTCTTGTAGAGGAAAGAACAGCGATGGTTTTTGCCGAAGGGAGAATGGAAGGTGTTGGAGGTAAATATGAAAATGATTATGCAATAAAATACACCCTGAACGAAGCGGGTAAGATTATCGTTCAAAAAGAATATTTAAATGACTTACTTCTTGCGCAGAGACTCTATGGTCAAGACCTATGCGTTGAAAAGAAAACGATGGAGTAGCTTTAATAAAAATAGCCCTCTTTTCGAAGGTTTTTATTATAAATCGGTCGTATCCTCCTCTTTAAGTTCAGGGGTTTCTTGACCTCTTATAAAAGTTAGCTATAAACGTTAGTTTGACCTATTTAAGAGAATTATAAAACCCTGAACTCACTTAAAGAGGATTATATGGCTGTGGTTTTAAAATATTTTATTGACTAAATATTTATTAGTTCTAGTTTTTTAAAACTATTCTGTAACGAGCTTTGCCCTGATTTAAATGTTCAATCGCTTCATTTGCATTTTCCATTAGGAATTCTTCAGTATTTGGATAAATATTATGTCTATTACAAAACTCAAGCATTAGCCTAATAAGTTCTGGACTTCCTATTGGACTTCCACCAACACTTTTGTCGCCCATAATTAAACTAAAAGCAGGGATTTCCATTGGTTCTAAAACAGCTCCAACAGTGTGTAATTTGCCTTTTGGTGATAACGCTGTTAAATATGAATCCCAGTCCAAACTGACATTTGTGGTATTTAGTATAAATTTTAATTTCCCGGCTACTGATTTTAAGTCCTCTGAATCTTTGGAATCTATTACCTTATTTGCTCCCATCGATAAAATTTCATTCTTTTTGGACGGATTTGAGCTAAATGCTATTACATCACACCCCCAGTGCTTTAAAAACTTTAATGCTAAGTGACCTAAGCCACCAATTCCAATTACTCCGACTGAATCAGTCGGCTTTATGTTTGACGAAAATAGTGGGCTAAATACCGTTATTCCTCCACATAACAATGGTCCAGTTTTGCTGAGATCCATTCCTTTGGGGATTGGAATAGCCCAAGACCAATGACTTCTCACATATTCTGCAAAACCTCCGTGTCTTCCAATAATTGTCCCCTCCGAATTACTACATAAATTATGGTCACCACTCATACACTCTGAGCAACTCATACAAGATGAGGACATCCATCCCAGTCCAACTATATCTCCGACTTTTAAGTTTTTAACCGCATTACCAGCTGCAACTATTTCACCTATTATTTCGTGTCCTGGAACTATTGGATATTGAGTCATTCCCCATTCATTGTTCATCATATTGATGTCTGAGTGGCAAACACCACAATAAGAAACTTTTATATCAATATTTTCTGGACTTAATTTACCTAATTCATATGAAAAAGGTTCTAATCTTCCTTTTGGTTCATTTACCGCGTATGCATTTACTTTCATTTAATTGATTTATCATTAATAATTTTAAATATGAATAATTTAAATAGTTATTTACTGTAATTTTTTACCCTAATTAATTAGTATTGGATTTCTTTATAATAATATAACCCTAATTATCCACTCTACCTGTAAATAATCATCTAAGATATATTACACTACTTTCTTTACGAGTAATGATTCTCCAAATGACATATTAAAATAAATGAGCATAAAAAACCCATAGTTGGATTAGGAGATTAGATTATATACACATTTCACCAGCGTATCCCGAAAAGGAAAATAGACTTATTTTGAAGGGGTCGGGTGTTGAATTGAGAGTTTTAGGTCCGATTTTTTGAGGTTTTACCTCAAACGATAACTAGTTATTTCAAGATATGTTGCCAGTCTTAAAATAAAAAACCTACATAAAAATTATTCTAAGATACTGACTGGTGTATTAATATTCCTACTTAACGTTTCTCTTCTGACTCCTATGTAGGATGCTATAGTTTTCATAGGTATTTTTTTAAAAATGTTTGGGTGTGTTTTAATAAAATAATAAAATCTTTCAGTGGAGTTTAGTTTTAGTTTTGCCTTTAATCTATTTTGCTGTTGAATAAAACGTGAGACCCTTTGATTGCAGAAAAAGTCACTCATTATAGGAACCTCTTTGTTTAGTGTTATAAAATCTTTATGAGAAATCGAGAGAGCTTCAACGTCAGTTATACAATCGATAATTAGGGATGATGGCGAATTATTGTAGAAACTTTCTAAATCTAGAATCCAAGATTCCGGTTCTGCAAATTGTAAGACATATTCATTCCCTCCTCTATCTAAGAAGTAAGATTTTAAAAGCCCACTTAAAACAAAATATTTTTGGGTATTAAATTGTCCGTTATCAATTATAACCTCATTTTTTTTAAACTTATTAACTTTAAAATAAGACGATATATAATTAAACTCATCGTCAGATAAAGATGAAAATTTTTCGATATGTTTTCTAAATAAATCCATTAATGATTAGTTTTATAATATAATTAATTATAAAATTATTAAACCAAACTATGTGATAGCATCAATTTTTTAAAATATTTTGAGCAGATATTCTTCACTTTTGTAAGATTCAATAAAATTTATATTAAAAATTAAAAAGTCTATAATTTTTTCTATTTAAAATTGTCAAAATCACAAAAAAAACACGAGGTGTTAGAAAATGAATTTTTCAACTTTGAGTCGAATGTTGCAAAACCATTCTTTAATAAAAATATTTTAAAAGGTAATCTTAGATGGTGGGGTTTTACAAAAGTTGTAGGGAGAAATAAGCATGCATTTAAAGACATCACTCACTTTACGTGGAGGATATCTGTTAAAGGAAAAAAATTGGAGAGAATTATTTATGAAAATGACTTTATAACTGATAAAATTTGGGATTTAACTAAAAAATCTCGAGGCATGAAAACTTCAAAAACTATGGAGTTGATAATGAAAACAAATTAAAAATCAGAAACTGATATTACTAACTTTTAATCAATTCAAAATGAAAAAAATTATACTTTTTAGTACACTACTTTTTATTTCTTTAAAAACTTTTGCCCAGGTAGAACCTGGTTCAACACTCAGGTATCACTTTTTTAAAGTTGAAAAAGCTGTAATGCCCGAGTATGAAACCGTAATGAAAGATTGGTTTCAAAAAGTTCAACAAGCAAGGGTAGACAATGGTTGCATAAAAGCCTGGGTTTTTCGAAAAATCGTCCCTGGACCATCCAATCATTCCTCGGAATATACTCATATGGCAATAGATGTTTTAATGCCTGGTGAAGAGGGTCCTGATATGTCAAAATGTAATATTAATTATGAGGAATTATTTCCTGATTTGAGTGAAGGAATGATTGAACTAATGCAAAAAATAATGAATAATAAGGAAAGGATGTATAAGGCAAGATTGAAATACATCGCTGGAGGAGGTGATCTTCAACCATATGCTATCTATAATCTAACTAAAACCAAGAATAGATCTAAATATATAAATAAACACCAAGAATATTTTGAAATATTCACCAAGTATTCTGATCGAGGTGCCTGGCACTCCTTACAGAGAATTGATCCAGAGGGTTATGCCCAATGGAATTGGGATTATGTTACTGTTGATGCTTATCCTTCGGCAGTTATTGCTAGAAAAAATGCTAATAGAATCCCTAAAAATATACAAGATAAAATACTCAAAAAATATGGTGCTGGACCTGAACAAAGAACGATTAGAGAAAGGTTTGTCGGATTACTTTTAGCTAAAGCCAACTAAATTTAAAATTAAAAATCCACTATTTATTTTGCTATTGTTCATGCTTTTTTCTTGTGACAACAAACCAGTTAAATCTCAAAAAGAAATACTGACTGAAACAACAAAGACTACTGTAATCAAAGCATTTAATGCGCAAATGGCTGGTGAAATTGAAGTAATGAAATCGCAATTGGCTGAAGAATTCACTTTTATATTAACGGGGCAACTCGATATTTCAAAACATACAATTGGAATGAATTTTTAGAATTCGCAGGATATTTCGGCTCACTACTCAAAGGAGATGTAGGAGTATCTTACAAAGGAATTCTTGTAGAGGAAAGAACAGCGATGGTTTTTGCCGAAGGGAGAATGGAAGGTGTTGGAGGTAAATATGAAAATGATTATGCAATAAAATACACCCTGAACGAAGCGGGTAAGATTATCGTTCAAAAAGAATATTTAAATGACTTACTTCTTGCGCAGAGACTCTATGGTCAAGACCTATGCGTTGAAAAGAAAACGATGGAGTAGCTTTAATAAAAATAGCCCTCTTTTCGAAGGTTTTTATTATAAATCGGTCGTATCCTCCTCTTTAAGTTCAGGGGTTTCTTGACCTCTTATAAAAGTTAGCTATAAACGTTAGTTTGACCTATTTAAGAGAATTATAAAACCCTGAACTCACTTAAAGAGGATTATATGGCTGTGGTTTTAAAATATTTTATTGACTAAATATTTATTAGTTCTAGTTTTTTAAAACTATTCTGTAACGAGCTTTGCCCTGATTTAAATGTTCAATCGCTTCATTTGCATTTTCCATTAGGAATTCTTCAGTATTTGGATAAATATTATGTCTATTACAAAACTCAAGCATTAGCCTAATAAGTTCTGGACTTCCTATTGGACTTCCACCAACACTTTTGTCGCCCATAATTAAACTAAAAGCAGGGATTTCCATTGGTTCTAAAACAGCTCCAACAGTGTGTAATTTGCCTTTTGGTGATAACGCTGTTAAATATGAATCCCAGTCCAAACTGACATTTGTGGTATTTAGTATAAATTTTAATTTCCCGGCTACTGATTTTAAGTCCTCTGAATCTTTGGAATCTATTACCTTATTTGCTCCCATCGATAAAATTTCATTCTTTTTGGACGGATTTGAGCTAAATGCTATTACATCACACCCCCAGTGCTTTAAAAACTTTAATGCTAAGTGACCTAAGCCACCAATTCCAATTACTCCGACTGAATCAGTCGGCTTTATGTTTGACGAAAATAGTGGGCTAAATACCGTTATTCCTCCACATAACAATGGTCCAGTTTTGCTGAGATCCATTCCTTTGGGGATTGGAATAGCCCAAGACCAATGACTTCTCACATATTCTGCAAAACCTCCGTGTCTTCCAATAATTGTCCCCTCCGAATTACTACATAAATTATGGTCACCACTCATACACTCTGAGCAACTCATACAAGATGAGGACATCCATCCCAGTCCAACTATATCTCCGACTTTTAAGTTTTTAACCGCATTACCAGCTGCAACTATTTCACCTATTATTTCGTGTCCTGGAACTATTGGATATTGAGTCATTCCCCATTCATTGTTCATCATATTGATGTCTGAGTGGCAAACACCACAATAAGAAACTTTTATATCAATATTTTCTGGACTTAATTTACCTAATTCATATGAAAAAGGTTCTAATCTTCCTTTTGGTTCATTTACCGCGTATGCATTTACTTTCATTTAATTGATTTATCATTAATAATTTTAAATATGAATAATTTAAATAGTTATTTACTGTAATTTTTTACCCTAATTAATTAGTATTGGATTTCTTTATAATAATATAACCCTAATTATCCACTCTACCTGTAAATAATCATCTAAGATATATTACACTACTTTCTTTACGAGTAATGATTCTCCAAATGACATATTAAAATAAATGAGCATAAAAAACCCATAGTTAGATTAGGGGATTAGACTACATACCCATTTCACCAGCACATCCCCAAAAGGAAAATTGACTTATTTTGAAGGAGTGGGGTGTTGAATTGAGAGTTTTAGTTTGGAATTTTTCAGTTTTTATATAGTTAACACTCTAGTGAAATATATGTATTGTAGAAAAAAAGTGGAATATTATTCAATAATGATCAATGAGATTTCATCTGATTCAGAAATTAAAAAATAGCCCAAAGGGTACTGTGCTGGGTTTGTTTTATTTACAATATTCCCTCTTGAACTCGATGGAATAGACTGAAAAGGACCTCCTCTATCTTCGGAGAGTTCTAAAATGTTTTCAAAATAAGTAAAATATTTTTTTTCTATACCGTGTGACTTTATTGTAATAGTATCTCCAACGGATACCTCGTCTGAATTATAAAAATAAGAGAAACCATATTCTTTACCCTGAAAAAAACGATCTTCAAATGACCTGTAAAGATCTAATCCGAAATCAAAAAGATAGTAATCGTCCCTAGATGCATTATCTTTAAATGAGATGATAATTTCCGTTTCATCTTTATTACGGAAGGTCTTTGTTCCTTGTATAGCACTTTGAATGGGGGCTACAGGGATAAAGGAAGTCTTACTTTCAAATATTTCACCTTTATAAAAGATCCTAAGCAGATAATCCGAATTAAAATCTGTTAAAATCAAAGGGTTTTCTGGAATATAGAAAGTGGTGTCTGGCCGATATATTAATGGATAAGTGATGCCTGATTCTAAATGAGTAATAGTAACAGTCGCATCTGTTATCAGAGGAACAGACAAATCAAAATAATCTGATGACTTGGTTAGGCGCACCCCTCCATCTAAACGTACAGGTGTTTCTTGTGTGAAAAGATTAAAGTGACCATCTATACTTATTCTAGGGGTTGTATTTACAACATCTACCTGAATCACTTCTTCACAACTGTATAAGATTAATATAAATAAAAATAAAGTACTTATGGATCTCATTTGCTTAAAATTTAAAATTATAAGTCACAGAAGGAACTATTCCAAAAATAGAAGTGCGCAATGCTTCATTATTACCTGTATCAGTATTTTTTCTAAAATTAATTGAAGCGGCGTTCATTCTATTGTAAAGGTTATAGATTCCAAAAGTCCATTCTGATTGCTTTTTGCTATTTGCGTTTTTACTAGGAATGAAAGTTGCAGCAACATCTAATCTGTGGTAAGCAGGTAATCGCTCTTGATTTCTTAGACCATAAATAGGAATCGTAAGGCCCCGCTGTTCATATTGACCCACTGGATAATTGGCAGGCTGCCCGGTTTGGAATAAAAAGTTTGCATTAAAGCTCCATTTAGAATCTAACTTATAACTTCCATTTAATGAAATATCGTGGGTCTTATCAAAAGGAGTGAAGTACCAATTCCCTCCATTAATTCCAGACTCTTCTTGTGTACGTCCAGGGGTTCTTTGCTCAGACCTAGACCAAGTATATGCAATCCAGCCTGTGAAATTCCCATTGTTTTTTCTAAGTAAGAATTCTAATCCATAGGCTCTTGCTTCTCCGTTTAAGATTATTTGTTCAACAGCATCATTAGCAATTAGATTAGCCCCATTTATGTAATCTATTCTATTTTGAATATCCTTAAAAAAAATTTCTGTTTCTATGGAATAGTTTTCATAATTTTTAAAGTACCCTATTGCATATTGATCCTGTAATTGAGGTTTCACAAAAGGACCGCTCGGGGTCCAAACATCTAAAGGCGTTGGGGAGTTCGTATTAGAGAGTAAATGTAAATATTGAGCCATATGGGTGTAACTGGCTTTTAAACTACTGCTCTCGTTTAATAAATATGAGAATCCAAGTCTAGGTTCCAAATTATTAAATGAAGTCATGACATCACTTCTATTATAACTTACAAAACCCACTGGGACGGCCTCTTCATATAATTGAAAACCTGTATTAAAGGTAATTGCATTATTCCCTTCATATCGGTTAAGTTGGTCCTGCCCCAAACGAGTAAAATTGCTCCAACGTATTCCGTATTGTAAAGAAACTCTATCAGTTAAATTTTGTTCTATATCTATATAAGCACTAAACTCATTAGCAAACTTATTTATGAGTTTACCCCTCTCAATTCCAGAATTTTTTCTGCTGGGATTAATCTCACCTGGATTAAACTTATAATAAATATTATTTAGCCCATAATTGAGCTTTAGTTGGCTTGAAAGGTAGTGTTTAAAGTCATACTTGATGTTAAAATTACTTATGCCAGAGTTCCATTTAAAGCCGACTAAGTCAAATTCCAACCCATAATAATAATCTGAGTAAATAATAGATAGATTAGAAAATAACTGATCTGTGAAAAGGTGATTCCATCTAAAATTGGCGACTGAATTTCCATAATCAGCAATAAAGTTAGTTGAAATAGCAAATAGGTCTTTTCCTAAATAACCTGACAAATAAACACTATTGTTATCATTGATCGTATAATTTAATTTGATGTTTAAATCATAGAAATAAGCTTTATTTTCATTACCAGTTAGTGCTAAAAATAGATGGGCATAAGAAGCCCTACCCCCAAACAAAAAAGCACCCTTGTCTTTTTCGAGAGGACCTTCTAAAAGCACCTTGGTAGACACTAGACCAATACCCCCTTTTAATTTAAACTTCTTGCTATTCCCCTCCTTTTGGTAAATATCTAACACAGAAGAAATTCTACCCCCATATTTAGCAGGAATACCTCCTTTATACAACTTAACATCTTTAATTACATCTGGATTAAAAACAGAAAAGAAACCAAATAAGTGTGATGAATTAAAAACAATAGCTTCATCTAACAAAATTAAATTTTGATCTGCAGCACCACCTCTTACATTAAATCCTGAGGCCCCTTCTCCAGCACTGGTAACTCCAGGAAGTAATAAAAGAGATTTAAGCACATCTGCTTCTCCAAGAATCACAGGAATTTTTTTAATACTCGAAGCGGTAAAGTCATTAACACTCATCTGTGGCTTCCTAATGCTATTGCGCTCTATACTTTCTTTGAGGATCACTTCATTTAATTGAGCTACATCTACCTCTAATTGAAATTTTATTTTTTTATTTTCATCAAATACTATATTTCTTATGATAGTTTGATACCCGACATAACTCACTTGCACATCATAAGTTCCATAAGGAAGAGAGATTGAATAAAATCCATATTCATTTGTGATTACGCCGGTAAACAGCTCAGGTATAGCAATCGTAACACCTATAAGCGTTTCGTTGCTGCTAGCATCTAAAACCACCCCACTAAGAGTCACGTTTTGACCACAAATAGTAGTATAAAAAAATAAAAAAATAATAGAAAGGGATAGGCGCATAAAGGTTAAAAAAAATAAATTTATAATAATTCCATAAATATTCGCCTCCCTTTTGTTAGTATCACCATAAGGATTACTCATATAAAGAGAAACAGAGGTTTGTCTATATACCCATTTCACCAACAGATCCCCAAAAGGAAAATGGACTTATTTTGAAGGGGTGGAGTGTTGAAATGAGAGTTTTAAAATGGAGTTCATTTTAAAAGATTGATGCTTATTGTTGCCAATTCATTGTTTGGAAACTTTACAAAATAATTTTTGTCCGAAAAGAGTCCTGCTTTTTTACATGCTTCTTTAAACACATCCAGCTCTAATATATATTGATCACTATAACCATGAGTAGCATCATAAGCTGTTGAAGTTGTTTTACCAATGTTTTTTGATATTAAATTTGTATTTATGGTGTGTAATTCTATTATTAACAGCCCAAATTTTTCTACATATGGTTTCCATTTACTGAGATGTTCCATGAGTGATGCCTCTACATCACCATTTTTTAAGTGTTCTCCTTGATAAGCATAAGCTCCAGAGGAGTTATTTGTAAAATCATAATGTTGTTTTGGAACTTCCCAAGTTCTATTATGATCTAAAAAGGTACGTACATTTAATAAATCACTTAATTCAATATTATACTCATCCTTTAAATCATTAGCTAATAAATCAGGTCGTCCTATATCTCCCCAAATTACTTTTGCCCAAACATCTGCTTTAATAAGGTTTACTCTAGTAATATCTAAGGCTGCTTTGTTAAAATCAGCTCCTACTAATAATAACGGGTAATCATCTATTAGTTTCCCTCTTAATGTGTCCTTTTTAATAACATTAAATATATGTTCAATAAACGCACCGTTACCACAACCAAGATCTAAGACACCTTTAGGTTGTTCTTCTATAGGTTTATTAAATAAGTCAATTATAATTTTATTTATAAATTTGAAATAAGTGGAATGAGCACCACCGCTTCCCCATACATTCAACTCACGGTGTACGTGCTTCTCGATTTCATTTGGTGAATGTATTTTTAAAATTAACGGATTACCAAAAATTAATTCCTCTAAATCTAAAAATGTTGGAATGTAAGATACAATTACACCATACGCACTAGCACGTTGGGCAAAGAAAAATCCAGTATCGGTAAATTGATAGACATCTTTCTTTTTTTTAAACCAACCTAAATGAGATAAAAAGTCAAGTATTTTTTTTAAACCTTCAGGGCTTTTATGACACTCTTCTGTTGTAAATGAAGCTTGCACAAAACATTTGTTTAAGAAACCATTAATACTTAAAAATACAATGATTGGTCCTACAATAACACCTTCAATATGCTTTAAAATTTGATATTCTACACCATCTTCATCAGATACATTTAATCCAAAATTACTTTTAAACTTATTAAAAATATCTTCTAATGCTATATAGGTGTCTGAGCTTATCATCTTATCTACAGCTAAGCTATCAGTGTGCTTTAAAAGATTTACCGCATCTTCATATAGGTGAATCAACTCAAAAGCCGTTTTACTCTTTTGATTAGTTGAAAAATATATTTTATTTGATGTCTTATCTAACTTCTGGTCTAACCAACCTTGTGAGCATAATACACGTAAGGCTACATTTAAATAACCCGCATTAGCTTTAAATTGTTTTCCTAATACATTTAGTTCTAAATTTTCATGTCTTAAAAGGTAAGTTAATAGACCTTTTTTATGAAGTGTATAACACGAAGTAGCCGTTACTAGTCCATCAAGGTGTCTGAAAATTGTACCTCTTAATTTTGATTTAGATGATTTTGTTAGCACAAATTACTGTAATAGTGGTTGTTTTATTTAAATTAAGATCTCATTTAAAGAAATTGATTTTAAAAATCCATAATCATCCATAAATTTAATATTCTCTTTTATATTTTATGATTAAAGTGTGATATGTAAAAGTACGAAATATAATTTATTAATTGTGAATAGAATAACTGGTTAAAAGGGATCCATAACTATTAAATAATTAGGTCATATACCCATTTCACCAGTATATCCCCAAAAAGAAAATAGATTTATTTTGAAGGGGTGGGGTGAGAGCTTTAGGTTTTAACCCCCAAATAAAAGTAGGTAAT
>OJHK01000880.1_pt1 | contig 16150 bp, 19 predicted proteins | sample 1595161 | NCBI WGS metagenome assembly OJHK01 (sample SAMN05416842, study PRJEB24817) | seawater metagenome | isolation source: Sea water | place: Canada:Atlantic | collected 2013-07 | reverse complement strand
CGAGATGTAGAGAGGTCTCGTGGGCTCGGAGATGTGTATAAGAGACAGTTCAAAAAGTTGAGAATAGGAATCATCTGCTGATGAAACTTGCTCATTACTCTCATCGTCAGACAAGTAGCGTAAATAGAAGGAATCAGCTGTTGCTGATTTAATACATAAGGTTTTATTCCAGACACAAGCAAAGTTAATCTCGGTTGATAAATCAGTGATTTTAATATCAAGATTATCTAGCTGCAAGTGAAATGAGTTTAATCGCACATCCCGAACTAATGAGCCGCTATTATAGTCAAAGGTAACACCATCAACATTATTGAGTAATGTTAAGGTGATGTTTGTGCCCCACGGAGTCGTGACGAGTACGGTGATAAAGCAAAGTGATATTGCTAAATACTTAGATACAACCAAACTAATTTTGCGCCACATCATAATTCAGCACCTAAACTAATATGAACACGCCAGCCTTTTTCATCATCATCAATACCGTAGGCAAAATCAAATTTAACTGCGCCCACGGGAGATAGGTAATGTAAACCTGTACCAAATGAATAGACCGGATTAAATTCACCTTTATTTGCCACACTGCCGCCATCAGAAAATAATGCTACGCGCCATTTGTTGGTCAGATAATATTGATATTCAATACTCGCTACCATCAACCGAGTACCGCCAACAACAACTTGATTGGGATTCTCAGGATCTGATGATGATGGAACTGTAGAGCCTATGGATTGGTAGGCAAAACCGCGAATACTTTGATCTCCACCAGCATAAAACCGTAATGAAGGAGCTAATTCAGCATCTCTATCGATATAAATAGCGCCTAATTCTGCGCGGGTCACTAAACGGTGGTTTGGTTTTAATGTAGTAATGTAATTCCATCGACCGTGTATTCTAAAGAAGCTATTATCAGAGCCTACTTTTAAGTGCGCTCCTTCTATATTATATATTTGTCTAAAGCCTGAACTTGGATCCAAAGCAGAGCCTGAACGAATAGTTCTAGACCAAATGATACCTGGGATAATGTATTGCACATTGTCTTGTTCAGACCAATCAATATTTGGTTCAACTTCGTCTAAATTATAACGCCATGCTTCTTGATGCAATCGAGTATATATTTGTCTATTCCAGTCGTCTTTACTGAGCACACGACCAATTTGAGCAGAATAAACCTTTGAGGTTAAATCTGGGTATTCATCATTTTCAACTGTTACTTTGAATTGTAGAAGATCTTCAGTTGGGTGACCTAACGGGATACTGTAAATAAAATTACCGGTAGGATTGATCGAAGAGTATTCAATTTTAGTTTCTTGAAAGTGTCCATATTTATTGATTAGCGGTGTGCGCCAGCCAACGGAAAGTCGAAACTTAGTATCGGTGGCATAACCGACACCAAAATCAAATTGATGACTTTTTGCTGGGGTTAATGTCACATTGATGGGAATGGTATAATCATCATCTACTTGATCTTCGATTTTCCTGACAGGGATAGCCTGCACATTACTAAAGTATTGAGTAGATTGCAGCTGTTGCTGTAATTTATGAAAATCATTAGTGTTATAAAAATCTCCAGTTTTAAAAGGGATCATGCTGTTTAATAACTGAGGTTTAAGGGCAAACTCATTGAAATTTACTTCACCAAAACGATACCTAGGACCACTTTCATAAACAATGTTGATGTCTGCATATTGATAACCTTGTTTGATGGTTATCTTACTGTCGATTAAGCGTCCGCTGAAAAAACCGCGTTGCAGTGCCAATGACAATAAATCTGATTTTATGGTTTCATATTTACCATGATGGAGTTTATCACCATGGTGAATATCAATATTATTAAGCAAGGTAATAAAAGCCGTATCATTTTGCGCAGCGCCTGTTATGTTTACCTTGATATTATCAAGTAAGGTAGGCTCATTTAATTGGATGATGAGATTAAGTTTCCAAGGTGATTTTTCAACCACAAGTTGAATGTCTGCTTGGTAATAACCTAACGAATTTAATGCTTTAAAGGCATTTTCTTTGGCAGAATAGATAAATGCAGAGCGTTCTAAATCAGATTCTGGCAAAGTACCTAAATAAGAATAGATGTTTTTTTTAACCGCCTTTGATAGTTCGCCATCAAGTTTCACTTCTAAATTGCTTGCAAGCGCGACGTTGGCGAAACATAGGAACAAGATGGATACTACTAATGACTTGATTTTTATATTAAAAATCTTTGGGAGCATATAGGGGTAATGTGGAATGAGCAAAACCATTAAATAGATATTATTCCTGAAGAATTTGTGACTGAAAGAATGGCAAATATTACGCTATAAATAGCTTTCTGACTACGGGTATTAGAAACTGTCTAGGGTAGTAAACATTGTTTTTAAAGGGGTTACACTTACTAAGTGTATATCAAAGACTCTCAATTTAGTTTCGAATAATAAGACGCTTTTTAATCGCGTTGTGTTCGGTTCTTTCAAACGCTAAAACTCCTTGCATTTCTATCGGTAAGATATGACAGTGAAAAACTAAAAATCAAATTGCAGATAGACAGTATTGTAATTGCTTCCACCCTTAATACGACCAAACTGCGAAGCTGATTCAAAGATAGAAGAGCGATGGTGGATACCATAACCAAGCCAGGTGCCTTTTAACGCTTTAGTATTGAAAATATCACCCAAATTTATATCCACTGAAAAATCTATCGCATTCATGAGTTTACTTGGGCTATAACCTTTTTCTTCCATCTCGATTCTCTCGATATATGACACATCAGAGATATATGAAATTCCTTCAGCAAACCCTAAGCGCCATCGAACTGGCCAATGAATAGTGTAATAAGCTTTGATGCCAAGTTGATATTCTTGTTCGCTATCTTGAACATCAGATTTCCAGTGCCAAGCCAAACCAGTTATTAGATACAATTCAATGGGTAAACTAAATAATTCATCCGTTAGCGGTAAACCATAGAAAACAGAAGTGAGCTGGTTGTTAAATTCGTCTTTTTCAGTATCACCCGCGAGAATATCGCCAATATTAGATGGAGTTGCCCAGCCGTGTGCAACGCGCAGGTAACTACCATTACTGAGTGTGTTTTTTTTATTTTTAGTTTTATCATTAAAAAACGCAACCCCAAGATAAACCTCACTTTGCCAACGTTTATCAACAATAATACTTTGGTAAGCGTTATTATCTAACCCGGTTAGGCCGAGTGAACCAATGAAATATAAGTTTGAAATGACATGGTATCTTGATTCAATGGTTGCGTTTACATCAATACCGGCACCAATACGTTCGTCGGTTAATTCATTCAAGGCATAATAGTAGCTGTTAAACTCAGCACTTTTATATCGAGCTGATATTTTTGGCCTAAATTCCCAACTATCATGTTGAAAGTACCAACTACTGATGAAATTTGCATACGGCTTACCATCAAGATCACTTAATATTTCCACATCAAAATGATGGTTATCACTGGTGTTTTTACGCCATTGGAAACCAAAATCAAAGGTATCTGCTTGTGTTTCGTTTTGGTATTCATTGGGAATATCGACAAAGCGCAGGCGACCGAGGGCATTTAGTTCCCAATCAGTTCTTTTTAACAAGTGACTACCACCTTCGATGCCGCGTAAGAAAAAAGTATCACCTTCGTAAAACATCATAGGTACGATACTGTTAACTTTATCATCCTCGGCATTAAATGGAATGCTGGCACTTCTCACGAGAAGACCTAAACCCCAGGGTTTTTCTTCAGCATTAGGTTTAGCGATTGTATTCATGCTAAATGACAATACAATTAATGAGATGATTAAGCGCATAATTACTTCTCTAAAATCAATGGGATTTACATCATTTATGTTAGCAGTATAGTGAGAACGCGGTAAAATTAAACTTTAGTAAGTAAAACCATTACTCGTTAACTCAATTTTTATTTAAGTATTTTAGGTTGCTGTTAGTAAAGTGAGCTAATCAGACTGTAATTAACACGCTTTTGCCTTATTGGGGCACAAGAATTCACTAAGGAGCAACAATGTCATTGATCGCAAATACACCTAAACCGCCATACTTTGCTGTTATTTTTACCTCAACTCGCACTGAAGGCGATAATGGTTATGGTGAGATGGCCAACCGAATGGTTGAACTAGCACAGCAGCAATCAGGTTTTTTGGGTGTTGAATCAGCAAGAGAAGAGCTTGGTATCACCGTTTCTTATTGGGCAGATCTTGATTCTATTAAAAGCTGGAAGGCGAATGCCGAACATTTAGCCGCTCAAAAAACGGGTCGTAAGTCTTGGTATGATTCGTTTAAAGTGCGTATTTCAAAAGTGGAACGCGATTACGGTATTTAACAGTTAAAGTAACTCCTTACAAAAAGTCATTTTATTTAAATTAACATTGTTGGTTATGCAAGGTGCTGTCACAATGTTGTTTACTTTACATAATAAAACCTAACGTGGCGTTAGGCTTTCATCGATATGGAATATAAATGGACGTTGAAATAGTTAATTTCCCCGAAACCAAAGTAGCAGTTATTGAACACCATGGCTCGCCAGAACGTGAACACGAATCTGTTAGTAAGCTTATTTCATGGCGCATAGAAAATAGGTTGCCGCCCTCTGACCTACATAGAAGTTATGGGGTTCATTACAATGATCCTACTAAAATTTCACCTGCCGATTATCGCGTAGATTTATGTGTATCGATTGTTAACGATGTTGAGACAAATTCCTACGGCGTTGTAACAAAAACAATACCAGCTAACCGTTGTGCTAAAACTCGTCACATCGGCTCTCGCAATAACATCACAACAGCCATGACTTTATACCAAGAATGGTTACCAAAAAGTGGTCAGCAGTTAGCTAATTTTCCTGTTTTTTTTCACTATGTCAATCTAGGTCCTCAAGTGCTGGAATCGGAAATGGTCACCGATATATACTTACCCATTATTTAAGGTGTTAAATTTTTCTTTATAAGTAATTAACAATATTTTAAACTGAATGAATACAAAGAGTTGTTCACGTAAAACTAGGCATATCGAATAACAACAATAGTTGTCTCTTTTAGTGTTCGTGACCTTTATCAGGAGTATTGCACATTAAACCTCTATGGATAGTCATATTTATCACTGTATTGATTTGGTCGGGAATATCACCTAAAGATCAGTTTACTTGGTTTCTAGAAGTACTTCCTGCGTTGATTGGCGCTGCTTTTTTAACGGTTACCTATAATTCCTTCCGCTTAACATCAATGCTATATTTCTTCATCTTATTACATTGCATTGTGTTAATGATTGGCGGTCATTATACCTATGCTGAAGTACCTTTTTTTGACGGCTTGTTCGGAGCCGATCGCAATAATTACGACAAAGTAGGGCATTTCTTCCAAGGTTTTGTTCCCGCGTTGTTAGCGAGAGAAATCTTAATCCGTAAAAATGTTGTCAACGGTAAGCAATGGCGAAATGTTATTATAGTTTCTATCTGCTTAGCATTCAGTGCTTTCTATGAGTTAATTGAATGGTGGGTTGCACTGATGTCTGGTGAAGATGCCGAAGCCTTTTTAGGAACACAAGGTTATGTGTGGGACACTCAGTCAGATATGGGCTTGGCCTTGTTTGGGGCTATCTGTTCATTACTTATCTTATCAAAAATTCATAATCAACAATTAAATCAAATTACTAGGAAATAAGTCGACGCTGCTAGTAAAAACGTAGACTTGGCGCAGTACTTTTTTGATGTTCCAAATTGAGTTATTAATTTTTAGTCTTTTATTAAACCAGTGCGCTTAAGGAAATTATTGCAATGCCTCATGTAGAAATTAAATATTCTGATAATATAGAGTTTGATACGAACCAAGTTTTTGATTCAATAGAAGCAATCATTAATACAAAAGACAAGAGTGCAGGGGAATGCAAATCAAGGGCTTACCCTTGCTCTCAATATAAATACTCTCATATGCTTGTTACCGTCTCTTTATTAACAAAACCGCACCGAGACAAAGCATTTACGCAGATGTTAAGTGGTGAAATAGAGAAGGTAATAAAAGCTCACCTGAAACAAAGCTTATATTTTTCGTTAAATATCGAATACAGTTTGAATGACTACATCACAAATATTCATAGTGTTGAAGGAGATAAGCTGCAGAGGATGGATGACAACGTAAGTAGTTAAACCTAACCATTACCTGCCTATTATTAGGCATTACACTCCAACACGGATGAGCACATGTATCTTTTACTAACCGTTATCGTTTCAACCTTAATTGCTGGTTTGGCTATGCCATTAGGCGCAGCCATTGCACACTTTGAAAGTATTAAAGAAAAGTGGATTGAGGAAGAATTTAGACACAGTGTTATGGCATTTGGTGGCGGAGCATTATTGTCAGCCGTTGCACTAGTTTTAGTTCCTGAAGGTATGGCTACGCTTGAGCCACTATCTGTATGCTTTTGGTTTATCATTGGGGGACTGAGTTTTATGTCCTTAGATATATTCCTTAAAAAAATAGATACGCCGGCGAGTCAACTTGCGGCAATGCTCTCAGATTTTATTCCAGAATCCATAGCTTTAGGAGCAGCATTTGCTATCGGAGATAGTAGTGCTTATTTACTTGCTGGATTAATTGCGCTTCAAAATGTACCTGAAGGGTTTAGCGCTTATCGTGAATTGAGTACTACAGCGGTTTATAAACCGAGAAAAATTATTATTATGTTTACCTTAATGGCGTTACTTGGTCCAATTTCCGGTGTGTCGGGTTATTTATGGCTCTCTGATTACCCCGATGTTATTGCAGCGATCATGCTTTTTGCCTCAGGCGGTATTCTCTATTCAATATTCCAAGATTTAGCGCCTCAAGTGAAACTAGAAAAACACTGGGCTCCGCCTATGGGTGCAGTACTAGGCTTTGTGCTTGGCATGCTTGGATTTATGTTCACAGCATAACGCGTATTTATTAGCCTTGGTTTAGCTTCGGTACTTACAAATAACAACAGGATTAACAGATGTCTGACGTCATTATTTATTATCTTGAAATGAACTCAATAAATGAATTAAACCCGAAGCTAGAATCTAGCGGTTTAACCATCACAGAAGTTGAAATTAAGAATTTTCGATTCAATCGGTTTCTATATCAGTATGTTGGAGAGCCATGGGAATGGACGGATAAACTTACTCACAGTGATGAATCATGGAAAGCTTATGCTGAAAGTCCAATGCTCAGCACTTATGTAGCCTATTATCGCGGTGCGATTGCGGGGTATTTTGAACTACAAAATACCCCGTCAGGTGACGTAGAAATCATGTACTTTGGTTTGGCAAATGATTTTATTGGTAAAGGTTTTGGTGGCTATTTACTGACATGTGCTATTAAATTGGCCTGGTCTCTGTCTGGTGTGAAGCGTGTTTGGTTACACACTTGTAGCCTCGACCACCCAAGTGCGATACGAAACTACAAAGCGCGTGGATTTAAAATGTACAAAGAAGAAGTAGATGAAAGTTAACCTGCGAAACAGCGCGTAAAGATAGTCACTTTTTGGGTATATTTTAATGTTAAACCTTTCTACAGACTAAGAAGTAAAAGTGATTGGATCGAATTAATCGAATCATAGTAGAAAGCTTGTATTCTAAGAGCATTATCAAAAAAATAAATAAAGGTAGATTTTGTGAGGTGTTTGGCAATGGATATGACGAAACAATAAGTTGCAGTTATTAAAACCGTAATTAGGCCGTTCGCCAAAATATAGTTAATTAGTCGAAATTATCGAGAAACAATTACCTCAAAACGCCACGTTGGATGATTTTTGTCTTAAGAGTTAAAGTAAAAAAATAATAATTTAAAGCTGAACTTCTAACCATTTTCTCGATTTGTCTTCACAATTCAGCGAACTAATATCAGCGCTATAACGGGGCATTACGTTTAAACCTAAAAAGTAAGGATCACTTTTGAAAACTAGCACAAAATCATTGCTATTTTCTTTAATTCTAGTTTCATCATCTCAAACATTAGCAAAGGATGATTTCACCTTTGGTCTAGGTGCTGGTAGCCTGTACAGTGGTATTGGTGTTAATGCAGGCATTCAATCTAAGGTTGATTTAAAATATATTTCAGCTGGTTGTGTCAACTTTACTTCTCAGCAAGCAACATGTGGAATGGGGATTGGTTGGGTAAAAACGGATCTTTTTGATTTTCAAACCCCAAATCATGGAGCAAGTATATATATTGGGGTCATTGGGAGTGAGCTCGATTATGATGGTTATCAAGCTGTTTATGGCACTGGCTTAGGCTATCATTATTTTTTTAACGGCATAGGTAATTCAGGCCTTAATTTAGGTCTCACTGTACTGACAGGCAACGGTGATTATGGCAGACTTACGGGTTCAATGTTACAAGTTGGTTACCAATTTTAAGCATAAAAAAAAGTAAAATAAGGTAGGCAACAGAAGGCCGTGTTTTATCAATGTCGGGGAATATTAATGAAAGTAGTATGTGAAACGGACAGGTTGATAATTAGAAATCTTCAACTTGAAGACGCTGAATTTATTATTCGACTGTTAAATGAAGAATCTTTTATTCGCTACATTGCTGATAAAAATGTGCGTACCAAAACTGATGCACAAAATTATCTATTGAATGGTCCTCTTGTGAGCTATGAGTCTCTTGGCTATGGTCTTAATCTAGTTCAATTAAAGACTACGGGAACACCGATAGGCATGTGTGGCTTGTTGAAAAGAGCAGAGCTTGATCATCCTGATGTTGGTTATGCCTTTTTACCTGAGTTTTGTGGAATGGGATTTGCGTACGAAGCCACTCTATCAATACTAAATGATGGAGTTACAACTCACTCTTTACAGACTATTTTAGCGGTAACATCACCCGATAACTTAAGCTCTAGAGCACTGTTAAATAAAGTCGGTTTTAACTCTATTGGTGAAATGCAATTATATGATTCACTAAATAATGTATATGAATACCGATCACAAAAATGATAACAAACATGTTCAAACGAGACAAAATAGCGTGTCGTATTATTTCTTCACCATATTGACAAATAATTGATATTTTTTATTAGATAACCTGAATTCTAGATAAGCAGCACTTGCTCAACACGCCCACTTTTGTGGTTTTCATCGTTAAAACGTTGTTAAATAGCCAGCTATTGATAAACCTTTTGCCTTGATAACCTCAGAAATTGAAACATTGATCGGACATTTAACTACGTTGTTCCTGCTAATTTTTCTGTGTTACAACCTGATCTATTGATTTTAAATAAACATCAAGCACTCATTATCCAAAGTTCAGGTTAGATAGTTAAACATTGATCTTCCCCCGATAAAGTGGGCACCATCCACTTTTTCGAGGGAAGATCACAAAAAACAGTTGGCTATTTTTTGTTCTTCAACAACTATATTGCTCTTAACCTGCTAGTAGCAAACTTATCTTTGTCTCGCTTTAAATCTAGGGTTCGTTTTACAAATAACATAAAGTTTACCTTTACGTTTTACAATTTGGCAATCAGGATGACGTGTTTTAGCGCTCTTTAATGAACTCAGAATTTTCATTTACTTTCCTTAGACTTTAGTTTTCCAAATCGATTATTAAATTTTGAAACACGGCCATCTTGCTTCTTGATGCTGTGTTTTCCCGTATAATACGGGTGTGATTTACTGGATACTTCAATTGAATAATAAGGGTAAGTTTTCCCGTTCAATTCAACAGTCTTACTTGTATGTAAAGTTGAGCCTACGATAAAATATTTATCGATTGATGTATCATGAAAAGCAACTTTTTGATATTTAGGGTGGATGTTTTCTTTCATTAATAGACCTCTAGGTGGAGTGGTTTCTGTGTGATATTATAACATTACAGTAGCTGGTTGATAATAACAAGTCTCATTTGTATTTGTTTGTAGTGGAAGTTATGTTTTTAGTTTTATTCTATTTAATACCTTCCTAAAATTTGATCTACTTATGCTTTATTATGGTTTTCAGGATTCCCTTTACTGCAAGTTTTACAAACTAACACTAGCGGTTATGGGTATAAATAATTGAGTTATATTAGTATGTTGTTCAGGTTAGATAAGTTGAAACAATCAATAGTATACATTGCAATAGTCATAAAATATTATGATGAGGTAATCGACTTTTATGTAAATAAAATTGAACTTATTGAGGACGCTTATCAACCTGAGCAAGACAAGTTATGGATGGATTTCTTCAGCGGCGTCCGTATGATATAACATTATTGTTAGCGCGCATCTAAATCGGATAAAAATAATTTTGTGGAAAATCAGGCAGGTTGCTGAGTATTTCTATTCTTAAATACAGATGACTTTTGGTATGATTATAATAGTATGCTTTCTGAAGGTATTTACTTCATTAGAGAATCTAAAGTGCAGGATTACAGTAGCGGTATTTGAAGATCTTTATGGTAATTTATGGGATTTACTGCAATTAGAGCCAAATCATCCAATGGCATAGAGATGACGATAGCAGGAAATAGAAACAGAATTTTATACAGTTGGCTGATTCCGCTTTGATCTCCTATAACCTAGGGAGGCAATTATTTATTTAATTGTTTAAATTACACACTAAAATATTGGAGAAATATTATGAATAAATTGATACACATTATCTTAGCTATTCTATTACCACCCGTTGCCGTTTTTCTGAAAAGTGGAGCAGGTAAAGATTTGCTAATAAATATTATCTTGAGCCTTATGTTTTTTATTCCTGGTGTTCTTCATGCGTTATGGCTCATTACAAAAGATTAGATTGAGGTACTCATAACCTAATAATATCTTTGGTAGTGACTTTCGACCGTTTAGGTTTTAAAGGTTTTGTTGCCTTTTGAAGTCACAGTGACGATTTCAGTATTACTTCAGAATGGTATATTTGTAGTTAAGTCGTAAAGAAGCGATATTTTGAATCGCTTCTTTACGCATTGCTTAGGGCAATTGTACAGGAGTTGTGTAAACCCAATCCTTTCCTTTTACTGGGGTATGACAAGCTATACAAGATTGATTTAAATCGTTGTTATCGCCATAAGGCTTTTGTTCTTTCCCTAACCAACGTGCCCATCCCCAGCCAGTACCATTTGCTTTAAATATTTTACTATCCTTATACATAAATTCAGCATGCATAAACTCTTCAGGGGCAATCGCTGTAGGCCAGTTCTTTTCAGTGGTTTGTTTCCAAACTAGCTTTCCTAATATCGTACCATCTGGCCACGGGTTTGTTTGATTTGAGCGTGAAGCCTTAATGGCAATATCATTACCCAAAATAATTCTCATGCTCTTGTTATCTGTTCTATGGGAGGCTGAAATTACCCGCCAGTCTTTATATTTTTCAGGTAACGTTAAACCTTCTAGGTTGGGTTCTACCGATTTATTTTTGTCAGAGGCAAAGGTTATTAAAGGGAAAAGTGATAATGCAATGATAAGTAAATCTCTTGTTTTCATTCCAGTCGTTCCTTGAGTTAGCTATGGGTTAATCTTAGTAGCCTTAGAAGAACGATAATAGGTGATAATAATTTCATTTAAAATTATATTTTGGTTTGGCACTGATGGATTAATTATTTACTTTTTCACGTGTTATATTCAGTTTGACAATTTGGTCTTTAGCCATATTAATATTGTATTGCGTGATCATTAACATTGCTTTTGTTCTATTTACTAATGAAAAATTCATCCTTTAATGTTACCTAATTACCGTCTTCTATCAAGTAACCTACTAATAAGTTGTAATTTTTATTACTTTTAGTGGATCTTATTATTCCGAACTTAAAATGTATCATGAGAGGTTTGCGCAAATTATTGAGAAAATACTGAATGTTTTATCATCGAAGTTAATTTCATTTTGATTATTTATGCTATTCATAATAAGCTGACTCTGCCGCGATATTTAGGCTTGAAGTTATGTTGTTGTTTCAATGTATTTATTGGCGAATAATCCAGTACTTTGTGTTGTTGTTAACACCTAAATAGGGCATATGTAATCAATCTCGCTCTCGCATAAAGCGTGTTGGTTGCTACTAATGTTGGGCATCACAACATCGATCAAACGATAGGTGAAAGGCTTTACACAGAATTTTATGTGATGGGTGATAACCCTCACGGACATTTAAACGGACAAATTACGGTTGGTTTTCCTCTGTTCATTATTATAACCAACTGTTTTAGCTACTTGAGATGGATTTTATAGTTAATCCAAACTCAAACACGAATTTAAACTTAACCATGGAAAGAAACGTAATGAAATTAGAATCAATAGCGTTACACGAAGGCTATAAATCAGAAGATACAACCAAAGCAGCTGCAGTTCCTATTTATCAAACAACATCTTATACCTTTGATGATACTCAGCACGGCGCAGATTTATTTGACCTGAAAGTGCAGGGCAACATATACACACGTATCATGAACCCAACAACGGATGTATTGGAAAAACGTATCGCGGCAATGGAAGGTGGTATAGGTTCAGTTTGTGTTGCGTCAGGTATGGCTGCAATCACTTATGCTCTGCAGTGTATCTGTGAAGCGGGTGATAATATTGTGAGCACCAGTGAGCTTTATGGCGGTACGTATAACCTATTTGCTCATGCATTACCTAAGCAAGGTATTGAATCTCGCATGGTTAAGCACGATGATTTTGAAGGATTTGAGCAATCAATTGATGCAAAAACTAAAGCTATCTTTTGTGAGTCTATCGGAAACCCTGCTGGTAACGTAGTTGATATTTCTCGTTTAGCTGACATTGCTCATAAACATGGTGTGCCGTTAATCGTAGATAATACAGTTGCGACGCCTTACTTGTGTCGTCCGTTTGAGTTAGGTGCTGATATTGTTGTGCATTCACTGACTAAATATATTGGCGGTCATGGAACGTCAATTGGGGGGGTAATCATTGATTCAGGCAAGTTTGACTGGGTAGCCAATAAAGAGCGATTCCCAATATTAAATGAACCAGATCCTGCTTATCATGGCGTAGTATACACAGAAGCCCTAGGTGCTGCTGCTTACATAGGTCGCTGTCGTGTAGGCCCGTTAAGAAATACGGGTGCTGCTATATCACCAATGAATTCTTTTCAAATTCTACAAGGCCTTGAAACACTTGGTTTACGCATGGATCGTCATTGTGAGAATGCCGAAAAGCTGGCTGCCTATCTACAACAGCATGATAAGGTTGAGTGGGTTAACTACGCTGCACTTCCTGAAAGTCCTTACCGAGCAAACTGTGAAAAAATAACCTCAGGTAAGGCCTCTGGTATTTTAAGTTTTGGTATTGCTGGTGGACTTGAATCAGGGACTAAATTTATTGATGCGCTGCAAATGATTTTACGTTTAGTAAATATTGGTGATGCGAAATCGCTAGCTTGTCATCCTGCCTCTACTACGCATAGACAATTAAACGAGAAAGAACTTGCTGCTGCGGGTGTAAGCTCTGACTTGATCAGAATATCTGTCGGTATCGAGCACATTGACGATATCATTGCAGATGTTAGCCAAGCGCTAGATAAAGTATAATAGCGAACAATAATGACGCGTTAACGCGCGTCATTATTGTATGTTTAATTATCCTTTCATGATTTTTACCATCGATATTATTCAATGAACCTTTTAGACAAATATTTTGTAACTTCACTCATTATTTGGGTTGTTGCTACGATTGAATCTCTTGGTGGCCTTGCGGGTTACTGGTCTATTACGGGCAATGAACGTTTCAGTATTCTGTTTGTTGAAAGCGCCATTCTTATCGCTCTTTTTGCCAATTGTTTTGCCATAAAAAATTGGGTATATCGTCATTCCTCAGAGACAACACATCGGGTGATAGCTTGGATTGCGATTATCGCATTGGCTTTGTGCATATGTGGGGATGTGGTTAATTTTAATTTACCGCTGACATACTATCGCTATGGCGGCATTATAAAGCATGATTATCTTGCTGATTCAGTCACTTATTTTGCGCCAGGTTATGCTTTATTTCTAACAATTGCTTGCTGGCTTGCCATCAGTAATGGCACCAAACCCAAAGTGATTTATAGTTGGGGTGTTATCGCAATATTACTAGGTGTAGCATCCTTTATTTCTATGCATTTGTCAGGTACAGGAAAACACGTTTCCCTGGTAACGGGTGGTTATGCGGTGCTTATAACACTTGTTGGTGTAAGTGGATTGGTCTTACTCGCTGCATTTCATAACTCAGTATTTAAGCGTGGCGTTTGGCTTGTTTCAATCGGCCTTGTGTTAGCTGCGGCTGCAGATGGCGTTATTGGCCAATTTTGGATTTACGGCAATGGTGGGGAAGGTTTCTTCCCAGCAGCGAAATACGTAAATTGGTCACTTTATATAGGTTCACAGTGTTTACTAATACATATAGCCCGTCTTGCGGTTTGGCATAAAACAGCCGCCATAACCACGATGCCTAAGCAAGATCACTAAATATTATTGTGCTGTTAGATGAAAAAGGCTCTTTACGGGAATATTAAAGTAGCATTCAAAGATGAAAAAGTTGTTAACTCTATGGTATCGTTAGTGACTTAGCTATTCCCTTACTTTGGTAAGCGTAAAGCTTCTACACCTAGAATGATTACGGGTATAAAGGTCAAAACACACAATTTTTAGCCCAGTCTTTGGGTGTTATAGCGTATATCGCTGTTCGGTATCGCTATATTTCAACGAGGAGAGAAACAATGTTTAGTCATGTTATGATTGGTGCAAACGATATACAAGAATCAAAGGTTTTCTATGATGCTATTCTTGGTGAAATGGGATACGAAGCCGGTGTAATTGATGAAAAAGGTCGTTGTTTTTATTTTACTGACTCGGGTGTTTTTGCCTTGAGTAAACCTATAGATGGCAAGGCCGCTTGTCATGGAAATGGTACTACGATTGGTTTTGCAGCTAAAACACCTGCTATTGCTGATGCATGGCATGCTGCTGGTGTCGCCAATGGCGGTACTACTTGTGAAGATCTTCCTGGTGTGCGTGAAGGAGCAATTGGTAAACTTTATCTTGCGTATTTACGTGATCCATCTGACAACAAAATTTGTGCGCTTCACCGTATTGGCTAGAAGTCGATATTTTGCATAACATGGCTACGTTTCACTGTAGAGAAAAATTACTTTATTCGCTGTGAACGTACGCTATGATCAATATTCTTTGTCCTAACATATAACCCTGATGACTAGCTAAACAGTTAGGGAACCCTTAACTGCAATCGCGACCAAACTTTCACAGGTTCAGACTTCAGTTTTCAAGCACATCACCTCAACGATATTTGTACTTACTCATACTCAAAGAGTACGGTATTATGTACTAATACCCCTTATAAGTAGGCTAATTACTGTCTACCACCTATTTAGCGAACACTATTTACCCTTTGACTTGGGTGAGATCTGTTTTGGAGAATCTCTTTGTGAAGAGTATTGATTTATTTGTAAAAAATTGGGGGACTAAACAAACTATGGTCCCGATTGAAAAGCATGATATTGAAGCACTTGAAACAGAGTTAACGGCTGTTTTACCTGACTCATATAAATACTTGATATCTACTTATGGTTTGGTGCATACACCTAATGTAATGACTAAAATTGTTGATTTAAATGTTGAAGTAACTGATGTTCAAGACTTCTTGAGTCTTGATGATGTTTCCTCACTGTCAAAGTTATATGAAATGAGTGGCATGCCGAAAGGGCATATTTTATTTGCCTCAGATTGTGAGGGCAACATGTTTTGTTTCAAACTTGCTGAGTGTCAAGATAAGCAAGGTGATGTTCCAGTATGGTTTTATAATCATGGTCTATGCACTATTGAAAAGGTGTCCGATTCTTTTAGCGATTGGTTAGAACAATTTAATAAGCTAGAAGAGTGTTAGATATAATTTAATTCAAACATAAACGGTCAGATATTACTGTCTAGCAAACTCTTTAATTACTTCTGCCGCATAGGTCCATTTTAGGCGCAGTTCTGCTTTAGATCAGTTAATGAGCTTTATAAATATAATGAGAGTCAGGTGAATAATCCTAATATTGAAGCAGATATAAGCTTCCGATTTTTGAATTTAGATAAGTTTCAAGCGTATTCTTTAGTACGAGAAATTTTAGGTTCTACGCATGAAGAACACAGTGAAAACCTGTCTCTTATACACATCTGACGCTGCCGACGAATAGAGAGGTGTAGA